>Ga0207756_100092_pt1 | contig 90472 bp, 86 predicted proteins | sample A23M1SouthBayCA_FD_187748 | JGI IMG/M metagenome (GOLD analysis project Ga0207756, IMG submission 187748) | Aerobic enrichment media microbial communities from Eden Landing Ponds, California, USA - A23 M1 (3) (SPAdes) | ecosystem: Environmental > Aquatic > Marine > Unclassified | place...
GCCGGAGAACGTCGAGGCGTGGCTGCCGTAGTTCTCGGCAATCCAGTCTTTCACCAGGGTCGCGCCGATCGGGAAGCCGTTTCCGAGTCCCTTCGCCGAGGTGAGAATGTCCGGGACGACGCCGGCCTGTTCGCAGGCCCACAGCGTCCCCGTGCGGCCCATCCCAGTCTGGACCTCGTCGAAGATCAGGGCTGCACCAGCGTCCTCGGTAATCTCTCGGGCAGCCTGCAGATACTCGTGGGAGGCGGGGTTGATCCCGCCCTCGCCCTGGACCGGTTCGACGATGAACGCAGCGGTGTCCTCGTCGACGGCCTCTTCGAGCGCCTCGGCGTCGTCGTAGGGGACGAACTCCACGTCGCCGATGAGGGGTTCGTAGGGCTTCTTGTACTTGTCCTTCCAGGTGGTCGCCAACGCGCCCATCGTCCGGCCGTGGAAGCCCTGCATCGTCGCGACGATTTTCGAGTTCCCGGTGGCACTCCTGGCGAATTTCAGGGCTGCCTCGTTGGCCTCCGTCCCGGAGTTGCACAGCCAGGTGTTGTCGATGTCGCCCGGCGCAGTCTCGACGAGGAGTTCGTACAGCGCCGTGCGCTCGGCGTTGGGGTAGGACGCCTGGACGTAGGTCAGGTTCTCGAACTGCTCGGTGACTGCGTCGTGCACTGCCGGGTGGCTGTGTCCCAGCGGGACGCAGGCGTAGGATGCGCCCATGTCGAGGTACTCCGTCCCCGAATCGTCGTAGACGAAACTCCCGTCGCCGCGTTCGATCTGGATCGGCTTTTCACTGAAGACGAATCCGCTCATGCATCTACCTCCTGTTGGTCGTCGAGTGCGCTCGCGTGGACGTGGGTTCCGCTGCCGTCGAGGGCCGAGGTGATCGGCGCCTCGGCGTTGGCGTCGGCGACCACTGCTTCAGGTGCGCCACCGTCGAGTGCCTCCTCGACGGCCATGATCTTCCGGCCCATGAAGCCCTCCGCGGCGGCTTCGAGCCCTGCCCAGTCCTCGCCGGTCTCGACGGACTCGATCAGCGTCGACGGATCGTCCGGATCTTCGTAGACGCCCTCGACGTCGGTCAGCAAGACCAACGTCGCATCGAGCGCGCCCGCGATGGCGGCGGCCGAGCGGTCGGCGTCGGTGTTGACGGGGACGATTTCGTCGTCGTCCTTCCCAGCCATCGGCGGGGCCGCGACTGGCGTGTAGCCGTCTTCGAGTAAGGATTCGAGCAACTCGGTGTTGACCTGCTTGATCGTCCCAGAGTGGTCACCGCGCTTGATCTTGCGCGTGCCGTCTTCGACCACGCGCACGGCGGACTTGCGGGGGCCGTACAGCAGTTTCCCGTCGACGCCGTTCAGACCCACGGCATCGACGCCCTGTGTTTGCAAGCCGGCGACGAGCTGGGTGTTGAGGTGACCGAAGGCCATCTCGAAGACCTCCATCGTCGCCTCGTCGGTGAACCGACCGACGACGCCACTCGGGGTCTCGACGTATTCGGGCTCGATCCCGAGGCGCTCCAGCGTCTCGTCGACCTTCGTCGAGCCGCCGTGGACGACGACGACCTGTTCGCCGTCGTCGGTGAGAGCGGCTACGTCGGCCAGCGCGCCCTCGGGATCGACCGCGCGGGCGCCGCCAACTTTGACGACCACAGTCATGTCAGGGAGCCCCCACCGGGTGCAGGCCCTGGAAGCCCAGGCCAGCGGTCTCCTCGATGCCCAGTGCGACGTTTGCGGCGTGGACGGCCTGGCCGGCGCTGCCTTTCATCATGTTGTCGATGGCCGAGAACACGACGAGGCGCTTGTTGCCGGGGTCGAGTTCGAAGCCGACCTCCGCTTTGTTCGTGCCCGCGACGGCCTTCGGCTCGGGGTAGCGGTAGACGCCACCGCCGCCCGCGACCATCTCGACGAAGGGTTCCTCCTCGTAGGAGCCGCGATACGCGTTCCAGAGGTCCCCCTTCGAAACTGGTCCATCGGGGAAGACGTGGCAGGTCGCGCTCGCGCCGCGGGTCATGTCCACCGCGTGGACGGTGAAGGAGACGTCGATACCGAGGAACTGCTCGATTTCGGCCTCGTGGCGGTGGCCCGTCGGCGCGTACGGACGGACGACCCCGCTGCGCTCGGGGTGGCTGGATGCCGCACCGCCGCCCGCGCCGCCCTCCGAGGAGCCGACTTTCACGTCGACGACAACCTGTTCGTCGCCGGTGAGAATGTCGTCCTCGAAGAGGGGGAGCAGGCCCATGATCGTCGCTGTGGCGTTACAGCCGCCGGAGGCGATCAGGTCCGCGCCGTCGAGGTTCGCACGGTTGAGTTCCGGCAGCGCGTACTCGCTCTTTTCGAGGAGTTCGGGACGACTGTGGCCGTCGTACCACTCGTCGTACTGTTCCTCAGTATCGAGGCGGAAGTCCGCCGAGAGGTCGACGACCGTGCCCGCGGCGTCCTGGAAGGCGTCGATCTGTTCCATCGAGACGCCGTGTGGGGTCGCCGCGAACAGGATGTCGACCGAGTCGAGGTCGTCGGGATCGGAGAAACGCAGATCGAGATCCCGGAGGTTCGGGTGGGAGTGGCCGACGGTCTTGTTTGCCTTCGAGCGACTCGTCGCCTGTTCGATCTCGAACTCGGGATGGCCGGCCAGCAGGCGGAGCAACTCCCCCCCGGTGAAGCCGGTGCCACCGACGACGCTCGCGGTGTACGTCATTGGGATACCTCCTGTGTCGCCTGCGTCTCCAACCAATCGACGACCGTTCCAGGGACATCGACGTCGGTGACTTCGTTCAGTGCTTTGAATTCCACTGTGTGGTTGACCTCGTGGACGGTGTAGCCGGTCGGCTGCCCCTCCTCGTCCACGCCGGTTTCCATCAAGTCGATGCCCAACAGTCCGCCGCCGACGGACTCGCTCGCACGTTCGACCAGCTCTAGTGCCTCGTCGTCCAGTTCGAAGGTATCAGTCTCGGCACCCTTCGCGGCGTTCGTCAGCCAGTGGTCCGAGGAACGGACCATCGCGGCGACGGGTTCGCCGTCGGTCGCCAGGACACGGATGTCGCGGCCGGGCTTGTCGACGAACTCCTGAATGTAGAAGATCTTGTGCTCGTAGTGGCCCAGCGTCTCCTTGTGTTCGAGGACGGCCTCAGCAGCGTCGCGAGTGTCGAGTTTGGCCATCAGACGACCCCAGGAACCGACAACCGGCTTGACCACACAGGGGTAGCCAAAGTCCTCGACGATCTCCATGGCGGCATCTTTCGTGAACGCCACTTCGGTGTTGGGCGTCGGAATACCTGCTTCTTCGAGCGCGAGACTGTTCTTGACCTTGTCCGCACAGATCTCGGCGGTCTCGGGCGAATTGACGATTGGCACGTCGTAGGCCTCGGCGAACTTCGTGGCGTAGAGACTGCGTGAGGTCGCGAGACAGCGATCGACGAGGAGATCCAGACCCTCGAACTCGCTCGGGGGGTCCGAAAGGGAGAACTGCTGTCTTCGGACGTCGATCTTGACGATGTCGTGGTCGCGCTCGCGGAGCTCGTTCAGCAGGAGCTTCTCGTCCTTGCGGATGCGTGAGTAGAGGAGTCCGATCTTCATGGTGTCACCGTCCCGGGCGAGCCGTCCGTCGACACGGCTCACTCACCCCAGTCCTCTTGCAGTTCCGGTGCCGTGTCGAGATCGACGGGATCCGTCCCGAGAATCTCCAGTTCGGCACCGCAGGTCGAACAATCGACGATCTCTCCGACTTCGAGGTTCTCGTGCAGGGTGACCTCCGCCCCGCACTCGACGCAGTCTGTCATAGTATCCCCATCTCACGCGCGTATCTACTTAAAGCCGTCGAACCTATCAGAAAGAATTGTTGATCGAACTGCCGACTAATGGCTACTTGGGCCGAATTTAGACAATTTCTCCGAAACTGTATACAAAATCTGGTATGTTATGCCCCCGACGGGGGTCGTCGGTGTCGAGGGGGGCTCTGGTGTCGGTCAGACATAGGTATCGACCTCCGAATCGAGTTCGGCGGCGGCCGCCGCGAGCGCGTCCTGGCGCTTGGCCAGGCCCTCGCCGTCGGCGTCCAGTTGCGTCTGGGCGGTATCGAGCGCCTCGGCGACTGCCTCGGGAGCCGGTCCACCGCGGGAGTTGCGCATCGCGACCGACTCGGCGGGATCGAGGGCGTCCTCGACGGCCTCGCGGTCGACGTATGCGTCGATCGACTCGCCGAGAACGTCCTGGGACACTGCATCGAGAGTCTCGTAGTCAGGCGCGTCCTGTCCAGGCTCGATCTGCTCGGCGGCCTCAGCGACGATCTCGTGTGCAGTGCGGAACGGCATCCCCCCCATCGCCAGCAGATCCGCCACACCCGTTGCCGTCGAGAATCCTTCGCCAGCGGCCTTCCGAAGTGTCTCGACGGGCCAGTCGGCGGTCGTGACCGCGCCCGCCGCGACTTCGACGCTCTCGGTGACGCTGTCGATGGCGTCCCAGGCGTGCTGACCCGCCCGCTGGAGGTCGCGGTTGTACGCGCGGGGCTGTCCTTTCAGATTCGTCAGCAGGCCGTTCAACCCCGCCGTGGCGTCGCCGGCGCGTCCGCGGACGAGTTCCAGCGTGTCCGGGTTCTTCTTCTGGGGCATGATCGACGAGGTAGACGAATAGTCGTCGGCCAGATCGACGTGGCCTTTGCTGGCCATCACGATCACGTCCTCGGCCAGTCCCGAGAGTGTCGTCGCCAGGTTGGCCAGCGCCGAGGTGACTTCCACGAGAAAGTCCCGCGTCGCCGAGGCGTCCATCGAGTTCTCGGCTACGCTCTCGAAACCGAGCAATTCGGCCGTGCGCTCGCGGTCGACGTCGAAGGGCGTCCCTGCGAACGCGGCCGAACCCAGTGGACTCTGATTCACGCGATCGTAGGCGTCGAGCAGGCGTGCGGTATCGCGCTGGAGTGCCTGCTCGTAGGAAGCGATCCAGTGACCCACCGTCGTCGGCTGGGCCGGCTGGAGGTGGGTGTAGCCGGGCATGACCACGCCACGAGTCTCCAGGGCCATCTCGACGAAGCGCTGGCGGGCTTCGATGACGGTCGCGATCGTCTCCAGTAGATCCGCACGCATGCGGTAGCGGATACAGGCCGCGACCTCGTCGTTGCGCGAGCGGGCGGTGTGCATCTTCCCACCGTCCGGCCCGACGCGCTCGATGACCGCCGACTCGATAGCCTCGTGGACGTCCTCGCCGTCGCTGAGTGCGCCGTGGCCGTCGGCTTCGATCTGGTCGAGTGCTGCCAGAATCTCGCCAGCCACCTCGCCCTCGACGATGCCCTGTTCTGCGAGCATCACGACGTGTGCACGGTCGACGGCCAGATCGGCCGTAAAGATGCGCTCGTCGTCGTCGAGTGAGGAGAGGAACCCGCGGGCGGGGCCGCCGCTGAAGCGGTCTCGACGGACGACCGTTTCGTCCACTCGCGGGTCGGCCGCCTCCCCGCTCGCGCTGTCCGAGGACTCCCTGTGGTCATCCTCGTGTCCCTCCCCAGTCATCTTATTCCTCCGATCCGCCGTCGGTCGCCGCCTGTTTGGCTTGCAGATCCTCGGTGACCTTCTTGGCCAGACGGGACTGGAAGCCGTGGTACTTCGCGACGCCAGTGGCGTCCTGCTGGGTGATCCCGCCAGTGACGTCGGATTCGTCGAACGAGGCGGCTGACTCGCTGTAAACGGCGTAGTCACTCTCGCGGGAGACCGGACGGCAGTGGCCGCCTTCGAGTTTGACCGTGACAGTGCCGGTGACGCGGGTCTGGGTCTCGTCGATGAACCCTTCGAGGGCGTCGACAATCGGCGCGTCGATGAGGCCCTGATAGCCCTTCTCGGACCACTGCTGGTCGATCTGCTCTTTGAACGCGCGCTCTTCCTGCGTGAGGACGAGTCCTTCGAGGGCTTCGTGGGCCGTCAGGAGCACGGTCGCCGCGGGGTGTTCGTAGTTCTCGCGAACTTTGAGGCCGAGCATACGGTCTTCCATCATGTCCGTGCGGCCGACGCCGTGAGACCCGGCCTGGGAATTGAGCTGTTCGATGAGTTCGACTGCGCCGAGGTCCTCGCCGTCGAGGGCGACCGGCTCACCGTCTTCGAACTCGATCTCGACCAGTTCGGCCGCCTTGCTCGAGGGATTCTCGGTCCACTTGTAGATGTCGTCCTCGGGGATCGTCGCGGGATCTTCGAGTTCGCTCCCCTCGATCGAGCGACTCCAGAGGTTCGTGTCGATGGAGTAGCGACCGCCGTCGCCGCCTTCGACAGGCAGCCCCTTCTCCTGGGCGTACTCGTTCTCCCACTCGCGGGTGAGTCCGAGTTCCCGAACAGGGGCGATGACCTCCATGTCGGTGTCGCGCCAGATCGCCTCGAAGCGGAGCTGATCGTTTCCTTTCCCTGTGCAGCCGTGGGCGACGGCCGAACAGCCCTGTTCGGCGGCGACCTCGGCGATTGATTTGGCGATGACTGGACGTGCGAGGGCGGTTCCGAGCGGGTAGCCTTGGTAGTCGGCGTTGGCCTTCACGGCGCGCAGACAGAGGTTCGCGAAGTCCTCGCGGGCGTCGACGACGAACTGCTCGACGTCGAGCGCTTCGGCGGTCTCTTCGGCTTCTTCGAACTCGTAGTCGGGCTGGCCGACGTCGACGGTGACGCCGATGACCTCGTCGAAGCCGTACTCTTCTTTCAGTAGCGATACGCAGACTGTGGTGTCGAGCCCGCCCGAGAAGGCAAGCGCGACGGTTCCGGAGTGTTCACCTGGCATTGTGTTGGATGTCGGGGTTCGGTTTTCCCGCCCAGGACCCGACGGTGGGCGGTAGCAAGCGTGTGAGACGTATCCGTCCTGGGAAGTAGTGTAGTAGGGCCTAACGGCCCCGCCGTCGTCGATCCTGTCGAACCGCTGAGAAAGAGGCAGACGCCCCGCTGGGAGCCTCGCGGGCACCAGCCGAGTCGATCTGCGTCATGTATCCGTTGCTATCCCCAGAACAGTACTAATATCTTCCGAGACGACTGCGCCGTGTGTCGTGTTCCCGTGGATCAACAGAGAGTTGCTACCGGTTCGAGGTCATGTTCCCGCGCTGGCCGGGCCCGCGGTCACTTCCGGGTTCTCGATCGCGGTCAGTTCCAGTACCACGGTCACTCCCGGGACCGCGGTCGCCTGGCTGACCGGTGTCACCCGGTGGCCCACCCATACCAGGACCGTGTGTCCAGTTGCCGGGGACGCCCTCGGGCGGACCGCCGCGGGGGACATCGGGGATGCCGTGGCCGACGCCACGCCCGGCCATGCCGCGGGCGATCCGAGCCATCTCACCGCCACGGAGGTCACCGGCCTGCGAGCGCAGCGTCTCGATGGTCGTGACGTTCAACCCGGCGGCGTTCCGAGCCTGCGGGGGGAGTGCCATCGCCGTGCGCTGACTGTGGTTGAGTTGGCGTTCGACCTGCTGAATCTGGGCCGCCAGCGCGGCCGTCCGCGCTCGGTAGGCCTGCTGGTTCATCGTGCCGTTCTCGGCCGCCATCGTAAGATTCGTTCGGCGCTGCTGGAGGTCGGCCAGTCGCGATTCGAGGCGCTGGACGTGTGCCTCGACGACGGCCGCCTTGCTCTCGTTGCTCCGAGCGGACGCGACCGCCTGTCCGAAGGCGCGCCCTTCGACCGCACCGTTGACCTCAGCGTCACTGACACCGACGACGCTGGCCATCTGGGCACCCGGCTGGACCGATTCGTTGGTCGCGTTCTCCTGAGCCGGTGGCGCAGTCTGTCCGGAAAAGGACAGTGCGGCCGCAGGCGTGGCAAACAGCGCCACGACGGCAAGCATCAGCACCGCCCGTGATCTGGTGGGAGTGTTCATCGTATCTCTTAGTCTGTCCCACGATTACGTATAAATCCTGCATCCTCACGCCCGATTAAGCCCGATTAAGCCGCATTCGAAGCGCCTGCTGTCGTGTGGTTATTCCATTTCCGGGTTGTGAAACGACAAAAGACTTATAACTCACTTTCGTCGGGGTCGACGAGGACGTTCTCCCGGCCGAGTCGAAAGACGTCGATCTCGTCGTTCTCGCGGAGGGTCTTGACGACCTGGCTGGTCTTGGCGTCAGTCCAGTCGAACTCACTGGCGACTTCCTGCTGTTTGACGCGGCCACCGCGTTCGTCCAGCAGTCGCAGGACGCGTTCCTCGTTGCTCAGCAGTTCTTCGTCAGGGTCCGGTGTCGCAGTGGCCATTTCCATGTCTGACTCCTCGTCGGACCCCTCGACACTGGTCTCGTCAGTCGGCGAGTCTTCGTCGTCCGCAATATCGAACAGGCCGCGGCTGACCACGAGCCAGATCGCACCGACCATCCCGACCGCGAGGATGCCAGCGAACGCCAGCAGCGCGATGGGGAATGATGACCCCGAGGACGCGGGGCTTGCGGTGACCTGTGGCCCATCAGAGCCGAACTCGATAGGGCCGCGCCAGGTCACCGTCTGGTCCCGGCGGTCGTCCGGCTCGGGCGAGACAGCGGTCGCGTCGTACCCATCAGGCCAGGTGACGGTCAGTCGAGAGTTCGATTCCAGAAAGAAGCCCGCGAGCGACTCGCCCATCCGAATCGTCTCGCCGTCGACGGCGGCGAAGTTCGTCCACCGGAAACTGTAGGTGACAGTCCCGTACTGCTGGACCGACTCGATGCTAGTCGCGACCGAGAGCCCACGGATCGACATCCCACGACCGGTCGCGTTCTCGGCCGTGCCGGCCGTGCGTTCCATCCGGTCGCGAAACGCCGACAGATACGCCGTGGAGTTGGCCTCGATATCGGATTGCAGCGACTCGAACGCCGCCGTCTCGTTGTCTGTGGTGAGGTCGACCCGGTATGAGACTGCCCAGGTCGCGGTGCCGTTCTCGGCGAGGTCGATCCCGAGGACGACGCTGTCGGGGTCGACGTCGGTCTGGGCGAACGTCTCCGAGCCCAGACCCGACTGTTGGGTATCCTCGATCGCGACAGCGACACCGCTGAGAGAACTCACAACGAGTGCAGCGACCAGAGCGACGCGGGCGGCGTGACCAGTCATCGCTGGAGCGTACGTGCGGGCCCCAGAAAGGCGTAGTGGCCACGCGCGGCCCGGGATGCAGCGGTTAGCCACAACAGCTTTAGTTCTACGGTGAGCACCGCCGAATATGGCCCTCGACGCAGAAGACGTCCTGAAAATCGTCCTCGTCCTCGTGCTAGTGTGGCTCGTCCTCGAAATCGTCGGCGAGGTTCTCGGCGTTCTCGCCTGGATCCTCGGCCCCTTCCGTCCGTTCCTGGGGCTAATTGTCGTGATCGTGATCGTCCTGTGGCTCCTCGACCGGATCTGAGGACGGGCCCTTTATTCAGGGACGGCGACTACACAGCCGCGTGTACAGTCTGAACGTCCCGCTGCCGTCGTCGGTCACGCGGCTGGCGAGTCGGCTGGCCCGTGACCTCCCGCGAGCGCGGCCCCGGCCGCGCGGTGAGCACACGCTGGTCGTCAAACGACTCGGGGATGGCGAGGGCGGCCGCCTCGCAACGACCGTCGACGAACACCTTGCGAGGATTGCACCGTTCGAACTCGAAGTCGACGAGGTCGACTCCTTCGAGGCGGCAGCGACCGGACGGAGTCCCGTGATCTACCTCCGCGTCGGGAGCAGCGAGTTGGGGCGGCTCCACGAGCGGCTCTGCGATCACTTCGAGCCGGTCGACGGGATCGAAGGCGAGGATTACACCCCACACGTCACGATCGCTCGCGGCGGTAACCTCGCTGCAGCGCGAGGACTGACAGACCGCGATATCGAGCCGATCCGCTGGACCGCCGACGAGTTGGTTGTCTGGGACAGCGAGCGGAATCTGGCGGTACGGCGCTTCTCGTTGCCACGGTGAGTGTCCCGATCGTACCTCGAGTGTCCCTTCAGCGCTGGTCGGGGCCGCTCTGGGGCGAGGTCCGTTCGCCGATCTCCTGGGGAAGGCGGCGACGGCTGATGTCGCCGCTCTCTTTGATGATGTTCAGCGCCGTCAACAGATCAGAGCGAGTGAGCAGGCCGACGAACTCCTCGCCGTCGTAGACCAGCAGGCGGCCGATGTTGTTGCGCTGGAGGCGCTCCATGGCGTCCATCGCGCTGGCAGTCGGCTCGATCGTGTGGAGATCGGCCGTCATCACTTCCTCGACGCGATAGGCCTCGCGTTCGACTTCGCGTACGGCCCGGGCGTCGTCCAGCGTCACGAGACCGACGATCTGATCGTTTTGCTCGACTGGATAGCCGGTGTGACGCTGTCTGAACATCTGCTCGATCAACTCCGCGACGGACATCTTCGCGTCGACGGTGTCGATCCGATCCGCGGGCGTCATGATGTCCTGGACCTGAAAGCCCTCGAAAGCGGCTTTCATCATGGTCTGCTGGGCCTCGCCCGAAGCGCCGATGTAGATGAAGAAGGCGATCGCGACCATGAACAGTCCACCCGGCCCGAACAGGCCGAACAGCCCGAGCAAGATTGCGAAGACTTTGCCGACCTCGGCAGCGATTTTCGTCGCACGGGCGTAGCCGCGGCGGCGAGCCAGCAACGCCCGGAGGACGCGGCCGCCGTCCATCGGGAAGCCCGGCAGCATGTTGAAGATCGCCAGGGCGAGGTTCATTAGCGCGAGATACCCGAGGACGAACTTCGTGGCTGCGAGCGTGACGCCGCTGCCGCTGGGGACTGCCAGAAAAGCCCCGTAGGAGGCTGCTGCGAGTGCGACGCTGACGAGCGGGCCAGCGAGCGCGATGAACAGTTCGTGCTTCCAGTCTTCGGGCATCTCATCGAGCTGAGCGATCCCGCCGAACAGCCACAGCGTGATCGAGGAGATGGGATAGCCATAGCGGATCGCGACCAGGGAGTGTCCCAGTTCGTGCAGGACGACGCCGACGAACAGCCCGACTGCGGCCGAGAAACCGAGCACCCACCTGATCGCACCCTCTTCGAGCGGGCCGACGGGCAGGCCCGCCCCCCAAACGTCGTTGAGCAGGCCGACGGTCTGGCCGACCTGAGCGCCGATGATCCAGGCGAAAAGCGGGAGCACGAGCAGGAACGTGAGATCGAGTTGAATCGGGATACCGAACGCGCTGCCGATCCGGAAACGTGCCATGCTCGGGGATTGTCACGGGATCCTCTTAAGACCGTGTGTCCGGACCACTGACGAAGAAACGATACGATGGTTCAAAGAAATTTTCGGATAGAGAACCGTTCTATCCGACAATATCTGGATTTCCAATTCTCAACGACGGTAATTCCATAGTGGAAGTTAAGTAGTCCACCTATCTACCACCAATTACTGGCCGTCGAAACGAGGCGGCCCAGAGTAACCGTGATGCCCATCGTTTCACACGACGGCGACGGTGGCTGGTGCCCCACAGTAATCCACCGGCGGGCGGATCGAGACGATTGGTATCACAGATCAATGCATGAAACGACATCCAGAACGCGATGAGAAGAAGGCAGCGCTAGACAGACGAACGTACTTACAGATCGCGGGTGGGGCCGCAATCGTCGGTGGGATAGCTGGCTGTCTGGGGGGAGCCCGTGCTGAAGAAGTTCGGTACGGATACGGTGGCGAGCGGTACGTACTCGACTCGGCGGCTCTCGAGTCGGACTCGCTCAATCTGACGGCCGAGAGCGAGCCAAACGACGCCTGCGCGAACGCGAATCCAGTCTCGACCGACACAGAGATCACCGGGTCGCTGGAGTCGGCCGGCGTCGACTGGTATTCGTTCGATCTGAGCGCCGATACGGCGTTCGAAGTCGTCTTCGACCGCGTCCCCGAGACCGGGGTCACCGGCGTCGTGGTCTACGGGCCAAACTGCGACTTCATGCAGTTGCGCCAGGTCGGGACCTCACAGTCGGTCCGGCTCGCCGCAACCGCGAGCGAAGCTGGCACGTACACCGTCGAGATCACGGACATCAACGGCGCGAACGGTGAGTACAGCGTCGCGATCGACACCGGCTCGTACGACACGACAACGCCGACCCCCGAGGACGACTACGGCGAGGCCGGCTACGGTGAGGCCGGCTACGGAGGGACCGCGTAGCTACTGAGTCGTTTTTCACTGCCACACACCGGCGTCAGAAATAGTGGCGTCTCCAGTTCTGCAGATCTCCTGGCGAGCATCATGTTAGAGAATGGCAACCAACCGATCACGCTACATACACAGCCAACGTATACTGACCATGACAGACAACCACAACTACAAGACACCCGCACAGGGGACACTGGACTGGCACGTCCCACTCAACGACAACTTCGCGTCGCTCGACACCGACATCGAGATTCGAGATACTGACGCGAACAAAGGGGATTACGCTCCGAAGCAGGGCGCGAAGTACCTGGCGACCGATACTGGCGACGTCTACATCGGCGACGGCAGCGCCTGGCAGCAACTGGGTTCGTTCACGAACGTGACCGTGGGATCGACGGCCCCCTCGAATCCGTCGGCAGGCGATCTCTGGATCGATACGAGCTAGGATCATGGCCGAGTATTACCTTGCGCCGGACGGCGACGATGCCAACTCCGGGACTGAATCCCAGCCGTTCGGGTCGCTCCAGACACTCCTGAGCTCGCTTTCGGCAGGCGACACAGGATACGCCCGTGGCGGGACCTACTACCCAACAGGCTACGCCGACGGGTCCGCCCAGGAGGGGACATCCTCGTCACCGATTCGGCTGGAGGGCTATCCCGGTGAGGATCCGGTTTTCGACTTCAGCAACGATACCTACGGCGGGCTCCGCCTGTGGAACTGCGCTTACTGGGAGCTGCGCAACTTTACCGTCCGCAACGCGCCGAGCTACGGGATCTACCTCTTCGGCGGAACCCAGTACACGCTGATCGAGAACGTGACCGTCGACAGTTCCGGCGGCGACCCCAACACCAGCGGCGGCGGGATCACTGCGTACAACGCGCCAGACACCACGATCCGCAACTGTGTCTCGAAGAACAACTACGATCCCTCCAGCGGCGGGGGGAACGCAGATGGTATCGCCATCGACACTTCGCCGCGTTCTGTCGTCGAAGACTGTGTCAGCCACGGCAACTCCGACGACGGCTTCGACCTCTGGGAAGCCGAAGACCAGACCATGCGCGGCTGTGTTGCCTACAACAACGGTTGGGACCCCGATGGCAACACGGCCGGCGACGGCAACGGCTTCAAACTCGGCGGCGGAACGACCAGCGGCGGCCACCGCATCGAGCGATGTGTCTCCTATCAGAACCGCTCGCGCGGGTTCCACTACAACGAGGCCAATATCCCCGTCGAGATCGTCAACTGTACGGCCTGGGATAACTCGACGAACTTCTGGTTCGCTGAGGTCCAGCACGTCCTGCGAAACAACCTCTCCTATCAGGGGACGCTCTCGCTCGGCAGTGCGATCGACGACCAGTACAACTCCTGGAACCTCGGGATCGACAATCCCTCCTTCGAGAGTACGGATCCCACGAGTTCGGACTTCCTCAGACTCTCGCCAGACAGCCCTGCGATCGACGCCGGGACCGACGTTGGCCTCTCCTACGCCGGCGACGCTCCCGATCTCGGCGCATACGAAGCTGACGGTGGAAGCGACAGCGGGACGACAGCCAACCCGACGCTGAAGGTGGCAACTACCGGGAGCGACGGAAGCGTCGGCTTCCAGACCGCAACGCTTCGCCACTACGACGGAAGCCAGTGGATCGCCGATCCAGTGTCGTACTACGACGGCAGTCAGTTCGTCACCGTCGCCGAAGGTGGTACGAGCGACAGTGATGGAGGTGGCTCGACGACCGACCCGAATCTGGTCGAGAGCTTCGAGGCCGACCTCTCGGCGTACGACGGTGATACATCGGCATTCGCGATCTCGAACGACCGGGCCACTGATGGCTCGAACGCGCTCGTCAGCACCAGCGGAACCTCGAACTGGCGGACCATCCGCTCGACGACCGGTCTGGAAACGTACGTCCCACACGGGTCGACGTTTCAGGTCGACGTCTACGTCACCGACGTCAACGACTGTGCGATCGTCCGCTTCGGGGTCGCCGGCGCAAACAACTGGATTGGGGCCGGATGGAACGGGAACAACAGCGGCCTCCAGATTTCCGAGGCCGTCTCCAGTAGCTGGTCCGAGCGCACGTTAGGATCGATGGGCGCGGTCGCCGGCGAGTGGATGACGTTCGAGATCGCCTGGGGCGTCAGCGCGGACGACGCTATCGACGTTACCGTCTCCGACGCCAGCGGGACGGAAATCGGCTCGGCCCGCACGAGCGCTGACAGCAGCCACCGCGACGACGACGGCGTCGGCTTCGAGTACACCTTCCAGTACGGCGGCAGCGGCCCGGTCTACTTCGACAACGTGCGACTCGTGTAGTGTTTCTCCGGTTTTGTCGATAATACAATGCTTTCGAAAATGCCTGGCACGGGCAATGGAAAACGACAATGTCGGAGCGTACATGGAGACGACCCATCCGGAATCGCCGCTATACGACTCGACACGCACGGCGACCAGCCGACTTCTGGAGCGGTACGATCTGGAGGTCGAATTGACGATCAACTCGATAACCATCGACGATGACACAGCGACAGCGGACGTCACGCAGGTAACTCGTGCCGTCAACTCCGAGTCGTATCAACCGCGACGGGCGGGGATGACCCACGAACTCCGAACCCACAACGGCAACTGGAAAGTGTACGACTCGTCGATCCAGAGTCGAGAAACGCTGTAGCAGAGGCCGACACGCAGATTACAGATCCGGTCCGGACGGAGTCACGACTCGTTTTCGGGGACGTACCACAGCCGGTAGCCACCGTTGTCGTAGACCCGAGCAGCGGTCGAATCGGCGTTCAACCGTTCCAGGTCCGATTGCTGGTACGGAATCAACGTCGCACGCTGGGCAGGGGTGAAGTACGAGTCGGTGAAAAAGACCTGGTCGAAGCGGTGGGTCGCGATATACGTCTCGTTGTAGGCCGCGCCGACTGTGCTGTTCACGGCATCATATCCGAACCCGCGTGCGAGCCCAGTCTGGTAGTTCGGTGGCCAGAGGTTCGGGTCGACGCTACCACGGACGTACCACTCCATCTTGTGGCCGATCGAGTACGTCCGAATCGGGAGGTCCTGCTGACCCTCGGTGAGGACGAACCCGCTACCCTCGTACTCGGCGTCGGTCAATTGCTCGTTGGGCCAGTAGGCGGCGTGTGCGCCCAGCACGGCCGCGACGACGATTCCTGCACCGAGAATCGCCAGCCCCACGTTGCGTCGCCGGGGTCGCCACTCGCTGGTTCGAGCCAACAGCAGGGCGTAGAGAAACACTGCCATCACGATCAGATAGCGCGCGACTCTGATCGGTTCGAACTCGATGAGATACACGACCAGAAACGCGACCGCGAGCCCGAACCCGACACCGAACTGGGCCGTCGCGAACGCCTCCGGATAGCGCGAGCGCCGCCGGAGCACCTCGTAGACGACGTACAAGCCGAACAGCCCGGCGACGACCAGATAGACGAACACCATCCCGTACAACTCAAGAAAGCGGAGCAGGAGTTCGCCAAGCGTTAGCGGTGCCGAAGCGGCTTCGTCGGCGACTGCCTGCCCCGGCGAACTCCCGCCGGAGAGCCACGTCCCGACGATCTGTTCGATCGAGGTGCGAGTCTCCCGGAAGTTGATGTACCAGAGGTACGTCGCCGGCGCGACGATGAACGCCAGCGTCGGGCGAATCTTCCGGACCGACTCACCGCGGAGCCACCCGTAGACGTATCCGAAGCCGGTCGTCGAGAGGATCAACACGACCAGAAAACCCGCCGTCACGGGATGGAAGAAGACGATCCCGATCCCGAAGACGACGAACAGCAGCAGATACGTGTGTGAGTTACTCCGACGGTACTGTTCGAGGATCGCGAGCACCATCGGAAACAAAAATAGCGAGAGAAACGAGGGGATGATCGTCGTCTGGAAGATGGTGAAGACCAGCGGCGTCGCCGCCACCAGTCCGTAGACGACCGTCTCGCGGCGCCCAGTCGCGACCCGAACGAGATAGCCCATCGAGAGGATGTACATCGCCGTGAACGCGAACTCGACGACGTATTCCGCCCCCTGCAGGGGGAACCCGAACAGGACGAGTTCCGAGACGAGGGTATGCTGCATCGGATACCACGATCCCGCCGCGATCGTCCCCGTCTGGAGAATCCCCTTCACGTCGCCGATATGGACGAGGATGTCCGACGCACCGCGCCCGTAGAGACGATAGCCCCGGGCCAGCGGCAGGAAGAAAAACAGCGCGTAGTTGCCGAGAGCGAGCGCGATAGCGTGTCGCCAGTAGCCCGAGCCGTCGATCGTCGACAGCAGTATGACGACGATCGAGAGGACGAGCACGCTGTAGAAACACAGCCAGAACAGCGTCGGGAACTGGGCTGTCAGCGACGTCTCGAAGCCAGGGGCCGGTCCGACAGAGACGAACAACGCTGTCGCGACAAAGAGGCCAAAAGCAGCGAGTACCAACAGCCCCTCCTGAGCCCGACTGGCCCAGGAGGGGGCTGCGTGGCTCACCGTTGGCGCCCCCCGACCGAATCGCCGTCCATACCCGCCGTTCTCCACGAAGGCAGTTAACTGTATGCAGACGCTGCGTCTCCACCCACGAGGGGCGAACCGCGTCGCAGTGAGCGAATGAGGTGGGGAAGTGCACCCTGGCGTTTCCGAACGTCGCCGCGACCGCTCGCCTCGGGCGTACATTAAAGCCCTCGCTGTCGTATCTGTCTCCGTGAGAATCTCCGAACGTCGAGGTCGGAACGAGTGACCGATATCGTATCCACGCCGTACCGCGAGTGGCACGAGTTCGAGGGCGTCGCCGTCTGCGGGGCCGCCTTCCACGACGAGGAACTGCTCTCGGGCCAGTCACTGTGTGAGCACTTCCGCGAAACCACGGCGCTCGACGGCTTCGCCGACGCACTGGACGCGCTCAACGGCTTCTTCGCGGTCATCCTCGAGCGCGACGGCGGGGCATTGCTCGGTGTCGATCACACCCGCTCGATTCCGCTTTTGTACGCACCCGACGCCGGGCTCGCGGGCGACGACGCCACAGTGATTCGCGAGCAGCTTGACGACCCACCGAACGACCCGCTGGCCGAGAGCGAACTGCTCGCCGGCGGCACAGTACTGGACAACCGGACGCTCGTCGAGGGTCTCTATACCGTCCGGCCGGGCGAAGCGGTCGAACTTCGCGCGGACGGCGTCGAGACCGAGCGCTACGCCGATTTCTGTCCAACCGACGAGACAGGTGTCGGCGACCGCGACGCTCGCGAGCACCTGCACGAGGCGATCGACGCAGCGTTCGACCGCTTCGCAGACTTCATCGGGAATCGACAGGTCGCCCTGTCGCTGTCGGGCGGGACGGACTCCAGACTGCTCGCGACGGAACTCGCCCGCCGGGACTGTAACGTCCTTGCGTACTCGTTCGGTCGGCCGGACTGTGCGGACGTGACGGTGGCCTCGGAGGTTGCGGCGGCACTCGATATCCCCTGGACGTTCGTCGAGTACACGATGGACGGCTGGCGAGAGTGGTACTGCTCGCCCGAGCGCGAGGCGTTCGTCGAGGCGACGACGACCGACGACAGCATCCGGAACTACGGGCTTATGCCGGCGCTATCTCACCTTCGAGCGAAGGGACTGCTCGAGGAGGACGCCGTCTGTACCGCCGGCCAGACTGTCGTCGGGATGAGCGAGAACGTGCCCGCCCAGTTGACGGTTCCCGACCCGACCGACGCGAGTCTGGTCGACGCGATCCTCGACTACTGGCCGCGCTGGCAGTGGGACAATCCGGCGTTCGACCGCGCCGTCCGGGAACGAGTCGCCGACAGCTTCAGCGCCGAGGTGACCTCGTTACAGTCGGGATTCAGCCAGTGCGAGCGCTGGAAGTGGGCCGACCGCCACGTCAAGTACTTCGTCTCGGAGGCGCGTCAGTACGACTTCCACGGCCTGGCGTGGTGGTTCCCACTGTGGGATCGCGATATCGTCGCGGCCTGGGAAGCGACGCCATTTCCCGAGCGTCGCGGCAAGCAGTTGTACAAGACCGTGGCCGACGAGCGCTTTGCCAACGTCGCCGGTGTCTCCTCGGCAGCGGCGGCCGGGGCCGTCGCCCGGACGAGTGCCCCATCGCTCGCCGGTCGGGCGTTCGATGGGGTTGCGGAAGTGCTGGCCGACAGTCCGATCGCCTCGCTGGTTGCGCCCGTCTACTGGTGGCTTCAGCGTCGACGCTCCGCGTACGGCGACCACCAGCTGGCGTGGTACGGCGTGCTTCCTCCCGACCTCTTTGCGAAACTGTACAGCGGCCGCGAGGACATCCACGCCCTGCAGACGCTGGACGCCGTCGGCCGGGCTTCATTTCTGGACGGAACAGTGACCGATCCGCCGGATGACGGCGTGCTGTCGCTCCCCTACGAGGGAGGTGAGTGAGCCACCAGAATCCGGATCCGTCGTGAGCCGCAGCGTACGCGGTGGCTTTCAGCACACGCCGCGGCGTTCGTAGAACCGCCGGACGCGTCCGTCGGCGAGCAGCGGGCCGTGGACCTGCAGGCTCTCGACGCCGACGAGGTTGTTGCATTCGAGTACCCGAAACGAGTCCTCACCGGTGACGACGACATCCCACCCCAGATAGGGGAGATAGGGCAGGTCGGCCGCGATGGCCGTCACGCGCTCGCAGAGTCGATCCCACCCCGGAACGGCCGTGCCTTCGATCCGTGCGTCGCTCTCGGGATGGATGGTGTGCCACTCGCGCTGCGTCGGGTCGATCGTCGTCGCCTCACTCAACTGGCCGGTCTCGCGATCGATCGCGGCGGTCAGTCCGCCCTGGGAGCAGTTGTCCGCCGGTGCGGACGCCGCAGTTCCGATCCGGTGGATGGCAGCGGCGACGAACGCCTCGCCGTCGTCGAGCATCGTCAAGATCCGAACCGTGTTCGTCGCGTCGGGATAGAGCCTCGCGGCGTAGTCGGCCTGTTCGACGAACCCAGCGACGAGATAGCCGTCGAGGCCGGCCATCCGCTGGCGAAACGCCCCAGCAGTGACGGCCGTGTCGTTCAGCCGATAGCCGTCGGCACCCCGACTTGCGAAGACGAGACCCTCCCCACGCCCGCCGAAGACCGGTTTCAGCACCAGTTCGTCTTCGTCGGCCAATCGGTCGGCGACGAAGTCGGCGGCAGGGGTCGAATCGGTACTGCTGGGAAGTGCGAGGCCGCCCCCCTCTTCGGCCCGGACCCGGTCGGCGGGGAGCGCGCGGCCGTCGATCACGACGCCGTGGACGGGTTGACGGGCGGCGTCGAACGGGCCGAGCAGCCAGTGCGCAGCCAGCTTGTTCTCGACGAGGTGGCGCCAGTGGCCGTTGATATCCCCGGTCCGAACGAACTGGCGCGTCGAGAGATACGCGTCCGGGCCGTGGGTCTCGAAATCGTAGAGTCCGGCGGCGGCCGGGACGAATCCGCGCCGCCACAGCCACGTGCGTCGGCCGAGCGACAGGTCAGGCGATGCCTTCGCCCGGCTGTAGCGCGCCATGGCGAGCTGTTCGCGAGCCACGTGGTACAGCGGCGCGGCGAGTCGCTGCCGGACGAGGTCACTGACGACAGGACGGAATGTCATTCCTCTCACAGACGAGCGGGGCGCTGTTGAATCCCCCTGTCGGTGACCCCTGCTTTATCAATGCGCCACGCGTTTACATTCGTCAACGCACCACATGGATATCGAGCCGATCGGCACAGACACGAACGGGTACACCTACCGACGCTTTGAGCCGGGCGACGAACAGGCCATCGTCGACCTCCACAACGAGGTCTGGGACGGCGGTCGAACCGTCGAGTGGTTCCGCTGGAAGTACGTCGACACCCCCGCCGTCGAGCACGTCCCGATGTTCGTCGCCGAGCGCGAGGGCGACATCGTCGCCGCGGTGGGATTTGTCGCCTATCGAATGTGGGGACCGAAGGGAACGGGAGTGGGGTCCCTCGCGAGCGACCTCGTCGTCGCGCAGGCCCATCGACGGAGAGGAGTCTTCTCGTCGCTGTATCGAGATGCGGTCGCACGCTACGCCACGCGGACGGGCGTGCCAGAGAACGAGTGTCCCGATTTCATCTTTAGCTACGCCAATCCGTCCTCCCATCCAGGGATGCGAAAACTCGGTGCGCTCGACGTCGAGCCGCGGCGATCGTTCCATCAGATCCACCACCCCCGGTACTACGTTCAGGACCGCTTCGGGTCGGCGGCCGCCCGCGTACTCGGTCCCATCGTCGACACTGCCGCCCGCTTCTATCTCCGGCGCAACCGCCCGGGGTCACCGGCCGACGTCACGGTTCGGCGACACGCCGAGGTCCCGGCCGAGACGCTTGCGACACTCGCCGACGCGGCCCGTCCGGCTGGCGTCTCCCCGCTCGCCGACGCGCAGTTCTACCGGTGGCGCTTCGAGGGGCCACGCTGGCGACCGGACGCGACCTACGTCGCCAGTCGCGAGGGCCGACCGATCGCCGCGACGATCACCCGACTGACTACCGAAGCCGCGACCGGCGCGGAGACTGTCTCGCTGATTCACACCGCCCCGTTCGGGGAGACGACCGACCGCGCCGACGGGATCGCCGCGATTCTCGATCGCGTCGCTGCCGACAGTCCCGACACAGGGTTCCTCCGGGCGTGGAACCCCGTCTATCCGGACCTCCTGCTCCGTGAGCGGGGGTTCGTCTCGGATCAACAGCCGCCCCTCTCGTGGATCACGGGGTCTGACCTCCAGCTCGTCGTCTTCGAGCTACCCAGTGAGCGCTATTCGAGCGCGGACGTGCAGGTCAGTGGGCCTGCGCTCTGGTCGCTGGACAAATAATCGCCCGCGTCAGCGGGAGACGCACTGGACAATTGCCTACCCCCCGAGCGCCGAGCCGACCTCTCTGAGGTTGCGCTCGATCCCCCAGCCAGCGAACCGAGCCAGCGCCAGCGCGACGAGAAGATAGACGACGCCACCGAGCGCGATCAGTCCGACCAGCTCGACCAGTGGCGAGTCGACGACGACCGTCTCCCTGACAGCCAAGACGGCTGCACCCATGACCCCGGCTGCGACGATCGGATAGCTCACCTCCCGGAAGAACCGCCGCAGTCGCATGTTCAGCAGTTTCCGGGACATGAACAAGTCCAGCGGTAGTGCCCCCAGCCCGAAGGCGGCGACGACCGCCGCACCCGTCCCGAGTAGCCCGTACTCGACGGTCGCCGGGACGATCAGCACAGCCATCACGACGACCCGGACCGCGCCGATCTTCGCCGCGAAATCCGGCCGCCCCATCGCCAGCCAGACCGGGCCGAACGACCCTGCCATCGAGAGAAAGAGGCCATAGACGGCGAGCACTTGCAACGCCGGAATCATCGGGATCCATTGGGGCCCGAGGACCGCCTCGACGAACGGGGGTGCGACGACGAGAATCCCGACCCCTGCAGGGAAGGTAAACGCCGTCACCAGTTGCAGCGTCCGGAAGTACGCCTCCCGGACGGCGGCCACGTCGTCCTGCAACTTCGAGTATGCTGGGAACATCACCGTCCCGATAACGCCCGTGACTTCGGTCGCCGGCGTAAGTGCGAGGCGATAAGAGAGCCGGTAGAACCCCAGCGAGACGGTCCCGAGGAGCCACCCGACCACGAAGTCGTCGCCCTCGTCGGCCAGAAAGTAGACGATCCCGCTGGCGAAGATCCACTTGCCGAACCCGAACATCTCGCCAGCGGCCTCGCGGTCGAACGCCGGACTCGGCCGGTAGTCGTGGACGAGAAACGACACTACGAGATTCGAGATCTCTGCGAGGACGCGGCCGACAACGAGCGCCCAGACGTTCCCCCACGCGAACGCGAGCGTGATGGTTACAGCCACGTAGACGAGTGTCGTGCTCGAAAGATGGACGAACTGCCGGTGAAACTCCAGATCCTTCTGGAAGTAGACGACGCCGGGATTCTCCAGGCCCTGGAGGATCGGGACGACCGCGATCACCTGGACGATCGACTCGACCTCGGGCGCACCGAAGAAGGTCGACGCTGGCCCGGCGACCACGAACAGGATGGCCGCCAGCAGGAACCCACGAGCGATCTGTAACGTCCAGGCGGTGTCGAGATAGCGGTCGACGTCGTCCTCGCGGTTCTGGATGAGCGCGCTCGTGAATCCCAGCTGGGAGAAGCGCTCTAATCCAGTGAGAATCAGCAGGGCGACGCCGATCAGGCCGAACGCCGCCGGGCTGAGCAACCGTGCGAGTACCAGCAGCGCGACCAGTTCGAGGACGCGCTGGCTAATGTTCGTGACGCTGAGCCAGACGCCAGACCGGGCGGTCCGGGTCGCCAGATCGCCGGTCGGAATCACGGCCCGCATCGCCGCTCGCAAGCGGTTCCGTATCATTCTATCACCGTCTGTCGGCCACTCATTCGTCGATGAACCGCTGGTACCATAACTCGAGCCAGACCAGATCCCACAGTCGGAAACCATGATCGGCCCGGCCGGCGACGTGTTCGTCCAACAGCCCCTGCAGGGCGTCCCGGTCGAAGGGCTCGCGCTGGCCCAGCCGTTCGAGGTGTTCGCGGGCGAATCCCCGGAGTTCGCCGCGGAACCACTCGGTGATCGGCACGCCGAAGCCCTGCTTTGGCTTGGTCCGGATTTCCTCGGGGATCTCGGCCTCGAAGGCACGTTTCAGGAGCCACTTGCCCTCGCCGTCACGACGCTTGTACTCGGCCGGGACCGCCGCCGCGAACTCGACCAGTTTGTGATCCAAAAATGGTGAGCGCCCCTCGACGGAGTGAGCCATCGTCGCCCGATCAGCCTTGACCAGGAGATCGTCCGGAAGGTAGGTCTCGATATCGACCTGCAAGAGACGATCGAGCCGCGCCGGGCCGTCCGCGCGGTCGAACGCCGCGCGCATCGTCGCGAGTTCGTCGTCGGGTTCCGGTCCCTGCCAGACGTCCCGGAGGTCGTCATCAAGTGCGTGACAGATGAACTCCGCGTAGCGCTCGACGTCGTCGCCAGCGGCCGCTCGAAGGAACCGTCGGCCGTGCTGGACGGGAGTTCGTTTCTGGAGGCCCGTCGGCAGGTCAGCGGCCAGATCACGGGCGTACTCCCGGAGTCGTCCCGGAGCCTTGCTCGCCAGCCCGGCCAGCCGGTCGTAGCGATAGCGGTCGTAGCCCGCGAAATTCTCGTCGCCTGCGTCGCCGTTGAGTGCCACGGTGATGTCATCACTGGCAACCTGTGCGACGTAGTAGGTCGGCAGCGCCGAGGGATCGCCGAAAGGCAGTTCGAACTCCTCGATGAGGTCGGGTAGCACGGCGGCAGAGTCGGTCGTGACGGTGAACTCGTGGTGGTTGGTGTCGTAGACCTCCGCGACGACCCGGGCGTGTTCGAGTTCGTCGAAGGCGGTCTCGTCGAAGCCGATGGAGTAGGTCTCGACGGGCCGTTCGGTGAGACTGTCCATCAGTGCGGCGACGATGGTCGAGTCGATCCCGCCCGAGAGGAAGAGGCCGACGGGGACGTCAGAGCGCATCCGCAAGCGCGTCGACTCCCGGAGTTCGTCTCGGAGCCGCCGGGCCAGCGATGCCGGGGAGTCGTCCTCGAGTTGGTCGCGATAGGAGAGCGACCAGTAGCGCTCCGTCTCCACGCCGTCCTCGTCGACGAGCATGTAGTGACCGGGTTCAAGTGTCGGGATTCCCTCGAAGCCAGTGGCGGGCGAAGGGACGTAGCCGTAGGTCAGGAACTCCCGGATCGCGGGGAGATCGGGTTCGGCCTCAACCGCGCTGTCGCTGAGCAGCGTTTGAACTGTGGACCCGAACCACAGCGTCTCGTCGTCGTAGCGATAGAAGAGGGGTTTCTGCCCCAGTCGGTCGCGGGCGACGAACAGCCGTTCGCGCTCGTGATCCCAGATGGCGAACGCGAACATCCCGCGGAAGTGTTCCAGACAGTCGACGCCGTACTCCTGATAGGCCGCGAGGATCACCTCGGTGTCGGTCCCCGAATCGAACGTGTAGCCGTCGAGGTCTTCGCGGATCTCCTGATAGTTGTAGACCTCGCCGTTGAAGACGATAGTCGCGCTGCCGTCGTCAGCGTGCATCGGCTGCGCACCGGCGTCCGTGAGGTCGAGAATAGCGAGTCGCCGGAAGGCCAGACAGACGGGACCCTCGGCGTAGACACCCTGTTGATCGGGGCCGCGCTGGGGCATGCAGGCGGCCATCGACTCCCCGAGTTCGGCAGGCGGGTCAGCTTCGAAATCCAGCTTCCCGCCGATTCCACACATTAGTTGCCGTTCTCCCGGCCCTGTCTTAGTTCGTCCGCTTGGGCCACCGCATCGACTGCCCGCCGGTTGTCGGTCCCGAGTACGCGGTCGTACACTGTCTCGAACCCCGCGACCATCGCGGCCACGTCGAATCCATCCTGTGCGCGCTCGCGGGCCGCCCTGCCGAGGTCGTTCGCGATCTCAGGATGGGTCAACACCAGTTCGAGTGCGTTCGCCATCGCCTCGCTGTCGCCAGGCTCGAAGAATAGCCCCGACTCGTAGGCCGCCAACAACTCGCTGTTGCCGTCGACGGGTGTCGCCACACAGGGAAGGCCCGCAGCCATCGCCTCCAGCAACGCGCCGGGCAGCCCCTCGTAGTGAGAGGGGAAGACGAAGACATCCATCGCGGCCAGACAGTCAGGAACGTCGTCTCGGATACCCGCGAAGTGGACCGACTCTCCGATGTCCAGCTCAGCGGTCTTGGCTTCGAGCGCCGACCGCTCTGGGCCGTCCCCGACGAGCAGGAGGTGCGCGTCCGGGACGTTCTCGCGGACCACGACCCAGGCGTCGAGCAGTTCGTCGTGGCCCTTTCGGTCGATGAGTCGCCCGACTGTGCCGACGACTCGCGCGTCGTCGGGGATACCGAGCGATTCGCGGAATCTATCGGGTGGATCGTGACCGAACCGCGAGAGATCCCGGCCGTTGTTGACGACGCTGACCCGGTCGGCGGGCGTCCAGTAGCGCTCGACGAACCGCTTGCCCGACTGGGAGTTCGAGACGACGTGATCCGCAAAGCGTGTCGTCCAGTTGTCCAGTCGCTGGGCCATATCGTGCTCGCCCGTGGGGACGAGCCGGACGCCCGTGATCACCTTCGTTCCGGGTGCGACGATCCCGACGACGCGAGCGATCAGGTTGTCGTAGGTCAGAAACGACTGGAGGATGTCCGGTCGTTCACGCCGGACGATCCGAAGAAATCGGAGGGGCGCCGTGACGTACTCGCGGGGACTCGCGGCCCCTTCGACGGCGAAGGAGTGGCTCTCGGAGGTGACACCTTCGACGCCGAGCGTGCGGAGCGTGACGGCGTCGTCGAGGCGATCCGCGAGGGGGTTCTGGTCGAAGATCGTCCAGACGGTGACGTCGTAGCGGTCCTGATCGAGGCCGTTGGCGAGGTCGACGAGCGTCCGTTCGGCCCCGCCGACCGAGAGGGCAGTGACGAACAGCCAGAGGTCGACTGGGTCCTCGCTCGTCTGCATTGTGGAGTGGGACACGGGCAGCGTGAAAATAGCTGCCGGTCGAGACGGTCACGGCGTTCGCGTCGTTCACGGCTACGCCGTTCGCGCATATCGAGACCCTCGCTTCGCTCACGGCGGTGCCGTTCGCGCAGTTCGAGGCTCTCACGATGTTCGAGCCTCGCGTCGCTCGCGTCTCGCGTCGTTCACGGCTACACCGTTCACGCAGTTCGAGGCTCTCACGCTGTTCGAGCCTCGCGGGGCAACTGTCATTACCCGGCCAGCCGACGACCTCTCCATGGACGTCACGCAGGTCACGCACCTCTATCATCCCTCTTTCGGCGGGATCGAGAACTACGTCGCCCGCCTCAACGCCGCGCTCGACGCGGCCGGCCACACCGCGCGCACGGTCACGACCGACCAGAGCCTCTCGCCCGGAGACGACCCCACGGACTGGCCGAGCGTGAATTACTGCAAGACGACCGTCTCGGTGGTGCGCAACCCCTTCTCGATCGAACTCTATCGCCACCTGAAGCGGGACAGCAGCGACGTCTATCACCTCCACAGCCCGTGGTTCTTCCCGAGTCTGGAAGCGGTCCTCGCGCTACCCGACGACGCTCCCGTTACGATGACGATCCACGGCGTCCACGTCCCCCACACCTCGCTGCTCTCGCGCCTGCTCGATACGGGCTACAAACCGATCGCCCAGTACATCCTCGACAGGGTGGACCGAATCTTCGTTCTGGGGCCGGCCGAGTGCCGTCGACTGACCGACCGCTTCGACGTGAGCGACGAACAGGTCGTCGTCGTGCCCAACGGGATCGACCCCGACGCCTACGACGTCGCCGACGAGCGCATCAGCGACTTTCGGGAGCGCTACGGTCTCGATCCCGACCGCCCAACGATCCTGTTCGTCAGTCGGCTCATCCCCGCAAAGCAGCCAGAGATCCTGCTCGACGCCGTTCGCGACCATCTCGACGAGAACGTGCAGGTGCTGGTGATCGGCAAGGGCGACGACGAGTTCGTCGGGTCGCTCCTCCAGCGGGCCGACGAGCGAGTGCGATTCCTCTCGAATCTCCGTTTCGAGGAACTGAAAGCGGCCTATCACGCCGCAGACCTGTTCGTCGCCCTGGGCACCTCCGAGGGGCTCTCGACCGTCCTGCTGGAGGCGATGAACGCTTGTCTCCCCGTGATTACGACGCCCGCGGGGGCCAATGCCGACGTAATCTCCGGGCCCGAACACGGCCGCGTCGTCGACATGCATCCTGAGCCACGCGACGTGGCAGAGGCGATCAGCGAGATTCTCGCCGACGAGGACGAACGGACGGCGATGGGCGAGCGGAATCGTGAGCTAGTCCGTCGGGAATACAGCTGGGACACCGTCTACGAACAGATCTACGAGACGTACGAAGCGCTGCTCGACGAATAGCGTCGCTCTCGGGCTGAAATACGTGAAAAGTGTCGATCGCTGTAAAGCGAGATTAGTTTCGAACGACGTTGGTCGCGCGCGGACCCTTGGGGGCCTGCTCGATGTCGAATTCGATGTCCTGTCCTTCCTCGAGGTCCGGTCCGCCAACGTCTTCCATGTGGAAGAAAACGTCCTCGTCCGCGTCCTCAGTCTCGATGAAACCGTAACCGCCTGTGTCGTTGAAGAAATCAACCGTTCCGTTTGCCATTGCCTTTGTCTGGAAGGGCGAGGGGTATGTAAGGCTTCTGAGAGACGCGTTACCACGACCACCGGGCTGGCGGTGCGAATCTCGTCTACGTACTGACCCACGCCCGCAGGTACGCGAGATTCCGATAGACGTTGCCGACGGTCGCCACCGCGGCCGTAGCCGGGGTCGGCCCGAGACGCACAGGCAGCAGCGTCTCGACGACGCGCTCGGCAAGCGGAGTGTCCCACTTGCGGTCGTACTGCAGATCTGCAGGACCGAAGCGGGCCATCTTCCGCCAGTAATCCCCGAGTGAAGTGGCGTACCAGTGCGTGACGGTGGCGTCGGGGTCATAGAGGACGCGATAGCCCGCCTCCAGTGCCCGGCGTGCAAGGTCAGTCTCCTCGTGGCCCCACTGGAACTGTTCGTCGAAGCCACCGACGGTCTCGAACACTTCCCGACGGAAGGCCATGTTACAGCCCGTCAATCCTGTCGAACCGCGCCGGAACGACGCTGGGACGGCCCGAACGTAGTGGCGGCTGTCGCCCTGATCGTAACTCCCGACGAACTTCGAGATGGTGCCCTCACCGGGGTGGATCACGCGCCCGGCGACGATCTGATTCGCAGCCAGGGCGTCGACCATCGCGGGAAGGTAGTCGGCGTGGGGGATCGCATCGTCGTCGAGAAAGACCAGTCGATCCGAGCGCGCGGCCTCAATCCCGGCATTTCTGGCCGCCGAGATCCCCTTGTCGTCCCGCAAGATGATCTCGTAGTCGTCGAACGGCTGGGCGTCGAGGATACGGAGGCAGTCGATCTGCTCGCGTGGCGCGAGCGAGCAGACGATCACGCTGACTGCAGGCACGTCGTCGGTCACGGTGGTCGCCCCGCGAGTGCGAACGGTGTCGACATATCGATGCCTGACCGTTTGTCGGGCCAGTATATAACGTCATGCGGCCGGCTGTACGTTCGGAAAAATATCCGGCATCCTGGGGTAGCGGATTCTTTCTACATGTTACAGCCGGCAGTTTCAGGTGGCGGCGTCCGTCACGCTGCTTATCCCCATAGCACGCCTCCGAGACGGTATGTGGCCCTGGGGACACCTCGCCGCCGGCTATCTGCTGTACTCGCTCGGCCACTGGGCAGGTTGGCGCACACCCCCTACGGACCAGCAGGCCATCGTCCTCGCGCTCGGGACCCAGCTCCCGGACCTGATCGACAAGCCGCTGGCGTGGTGGGTTCCGCTTCTTCCGGGGGGTCGAACGCTCGGGCACTCGCTGGTGTTTGCCGTCCCGCTCGTCGCCGTGCTTGGGTGGATCGCTCGCCGACGCGGCCGGCTCTCCTGGGTCGTCGCCTTCGCCGTCGGGTACGCGAGCCACCTCGCTGGTGATCTGTATCTGGCCGTCGCGTTCGGCAACTACGGGGAACTAGCGTTCCTCCTGTGGCCGCTGACGCCGACGGTCATCTATGACTCCCAGCCGAGTGTCCTGTGGCATCTCTCGTCGATCACGCTCAGCCCGATCTTTCTCGCAGAGCTGGGACTCGGTGTGTTCGTGATCGTGCTCTGGCTGGCCGACGGTTTGCCGGGAGTCGGACCGATACGGCGGCTGCTGGGCCGGTCACGTTCTCCCAGCGAGTAATCGAGCGCGATTGGCAGCTTTTTGTACCAGTGGCATCTCTCCACTGATATGAATATCCTCGTCACTGGCGGTGCAGGCTTCATCGGCGGCCACCTCGCCGAACAGTTCGCCCGCGACGGCCACGACGTCGTCGTGCTCGACAACTTCGATCCCTACTACGATCGACGATTGAAAGAGCACAACGTCGAGGTCGCCCGCGAAGCAGCCAGCGTGGGCGAGGGTTCCTACGACCTCGTCGAGGGCGACATCCGTGACGAGGAGCTCGTCACCGACCTCGTGAACGACGCGGACTACGTCTATCACCAGGCAGCCCAAGCGGGCGTCCGCGCGAACATCGAGCCCCGGAAGTATCACACTGTCAACGTCGACGGGACGCTGAACGTCCTCGATGCGGCTCGCGAGACGGACCTCGAACGGTTCGTCTTCGCCAGTTCCTCCTCGATCTACGGCAAAGCCCGCTATCTCCCCTACGACGAGGAACACCTGACCGAGCCAGTGAGCCCCTACGGCGCGTCGAAGCTGGCAGCCGAGCGCTACGCTATGGTCTACGCCGACCAGTACGACGTTCCCGCCGTCGCGCTGCGGTATTTTACTGTGTACGGCCCGCGGATGCGCCCGAACATGGCCATCTCGAACTTCGTCTCTCGCTGCACGAACGGCGAGCCGCCCGAGATCTACGGCGACGGCTCGAAGACACGCGATTTCACCTACATCGAGGACATCCTCGACGCCAACCGGACGCTCTTGCAGGAGAACGCCGCCGACGGCGAGATCCTGAATATCGGCAGCACCGACACCATCTCGATCGAACAGCTGGCCGAAACAGTCCGGGACGAGGTCGCGCCCGACCTCGACATCGTCTACACCGAGGGCTACGACATCGACGCTGAACACACCCAGGCTGACATCTCGAAGGCGAACGATCTGATCGGCTACGAGCCCTCTCGGACCATCGAAGAAGGAGTGCGGGAGTTCATCGCGTGGTATCGCGACAACCGCGCGTGGTACGAACCGCTGGTCCGCGGGGAGTAGCCAATTCAGGTCGAGTGCCTGTCGCACGCGCCGAACGCTTATCCCCCAGTCCGTCGAACAGCCCCTCAATCGATGTCTCCGACGCTCACGCTCGACGTCCACACCAGCGCGTCGACGCTGCCGCCGGGCTGGAACGACCTCCTCACCCGCTCACGGCTCGGAACGGTCTTCGCCCGGACTGAGTGGCTCCGCGCGGTCGAACGTGGGACCGGGGCCGAGCCCAGACACGTCGTCGTCTCACGGGACGGCACCCCAGTAGGGATCTGTCCGAACTTCGTCTCGGATCTCGATCTCCCGCTCTCACTACCCAGGGCACTCAGACCACGGGAACTCGTCTCAGTCGCGCCAGGCTTCGGTGGCCCGATTGTCACGGGCGACTACGAGGCGGTCTTCGACCGGCTGCTGGAGGGGGTTCGAGCGGCCGCGTCCGGCGGCGTCTGGGGGCACCGGATCCGTGCGCTGGACGGCGACGCGACCCAGTATTCCGAACAGTTAGACGCTCGGGGGTACGTCCCGTCGGTGCCGACCTGCCAGCTAGTCGTCGACCTGAGCCGCCCGCTGGACGCGGTCTTCGAGTCCTGGGACAAGGAGCGCCGCCGGACCGCCCGCAAGGCCCGCGAGGCCGGGATGGCCGTCAGCCAGCCCGACCCGACGCCGGGCGAGCGCGAGGCGTTCTACGACGCCTACGCGGCGATGATCGACCGCGTCGACGGCGTCCGATTCGAACGCGACTTCTTCGACGCGCTGTTCGAGGCGCTGGGCGACCGAATCGCCCTCTTTCGGGCCGATCTGGACGGCGAGGCCGTCGGCTGGCACTGCTATCTCCGCGACGACGAACAGGACGACCTCCACCACTTCTTCTCGGGGCTGCGCGCCGAGCACTTCGGTCACCATCCGTCCAGTCGCCTGCACGAAGCCGCCATGGAGTGGGGCCGCGAGGAGGGGTACTCGACGTACAACTTCGGCGAGTCCAACGCCGACGTCACCGAAGGCGGGTTCCGCTACAAATCCCAGTACGGCGGCGAAGTCAGTCCGGTGCTGACGTGGGAACGTGGGATCGCCCGGGGTCGCTGGGCTGCCTATCGCACAGCGCGGCGCGCCTATCGAACGCTCGGGGCACGGTCGGCACAGCGTGCCCGCACGGCGGGGCGACTGGCCGAAGCCGGTGAGGAATGACGGGGTGGCGCTGGCGGGCGGGGCGGGCGATCCACCATCGTCTCCCCGACCGCTTCGAACCCAATCGGACGTACCAGCCACCGTCGGGGACGCCCGTTCCCGCAAGCGACGGCCGGGCGGCGACCGTCCGGCCACCGTTGTCGCCCGAGCCAGCCGCCGCAAACCCAATCCTGACGGCGAGCGACCTCGGTCCAGGGGTCGAATTCGTCGCGGACCCGTTCCTGTATCTGGCCGACGACTGGCACCTGTTCGTCGAGGTGTACCGGCCAGCCGTCGATCCGCCTGCGGCCATCGCCCACCTCCGGAGTGAGGACCGCGGGCAGTCCTGGACCTACTCGGGCGCCGTCCTCGATCCCGGCGTCCACCTGGCGTTTCCGTTCGTCTTCGCCTGGGACGGCGAACACTACATGCTCCCGGATCCGTGGTCAGAGAAGCACGGCGTCCCCAGCGACTTCACTCTCTATCGGGCCAGCGACTTCCCGACAGCGTGGGAGCCAGCCGCGACGCCACTCTCGCCCGAACGGGAACTTCACGATTGTGTCCTCGTCCGGCAGGAGGGGCGCTGGTGGGCTTTCGCCGGGGAGGGCGGCGACTGCTACGTGTATCACGCCGAAACGCTCGAAACCGATGACTGGACGCCCCACGCCGACAATCCCGTCGTGACGGGGCGTCCCGAGGCTGTCAGGCCCGCCGGCCGACCGATCGCACGCGATGACGGGTTCATCCTGCTCTTCCAGGACTGTGCCCAGCGCTACGGCGAGCGCGTCTGGGCCTACGCGGTCACGGAGCTGTCACCAACGACCTACCGCGACGAGCGGTTGGGTGACGGACCAGTCGTCGGGCCAGCGGGCGGTGTCGGCTGGAACTCGGGGCGGATGCATCACGTCGACGCCTGGCTGTTCGAAGACCGGTGGCTCTGTGCCGTCGACGGCAACCTCGGCCTCGGGAAGCCGCTGTTTGGCGATCACTGGGCGATCGGTCTCTACGAGCAGCCGATCGAGTGACAGGGCTGAAGGACGGGTGTCGAGCCCCGACCGACACCTTTTCGCGCCAGCCATCGTAGAGGCGGCCAATGGAAACGGGCGACTCTTCGACGGCCAGTATGCCTGCCGACCTCGTGGCCGTCGTCGCGCTGGCACTGTCGGTCGTGGCGGCGTGGCTGCTAGACGCGCCCGACCCGATCCGACACGTGCTGGCCGTGGTTGCGGTGTTCCTGCCCGGCTACTCGCTGATCGCGTTGCTCTTTCCCGCTGGCCAGCTGCGTGCCGACGAATCACCCGGGAGCCTCGCCGAACGTGTCGAACAACTCGACGCTTTCGGTCGGGTCGCTCTCTCGGTTGCGGCAGGGCTAGTCGTCACACCGCTGCTGGGGATCGCGCTCGACTTCACGCCGTTTTCGCTCCGGGCGGTGCCGACGATGGCGACGATCGCTGGCTTCGTCGTCGTGACCGCCGCTGTCGCTGCCGTGCGACGGCGTCGGCTATCCTCAGACCGGCGGTACGATCCGGCGAAGCGATGGCGAAGCGTCGTCGCCGAAATTGACCCCCTGTCGAGCCAGACGCTCGTCACTGGCGTGGTCGTCCTCGCGGTCCTCGTGGCCGCAGGCGGGGTCCTCGTCGTCGTCACCGTCGACCAACAGGGCGAGCAGTTCAGCGAGTTCGCCGTCCTGCACAGTGAGAACGGCCAGGCCGTCGTCGCGAACTATCCAGACGCCGTGACAGCCGGCGAGGAGGCGTCAGTCGTCCTCGAGATCGGGAATCACGAGGGGAGCCAACAGACCTACACCGTCGTCCCGCGCCTGGAGAACGTGACGCGCTTCGACAATCGAACTGCCGTCCTGAAACACGAGCGCTTCGAGGCCGTGACGATCACGGTCGACGAAAACGAGAGCGTCCAGTTCGAGCACGCGGTTCGGCCGACGATGGCCGGCGAGAATCACCGGCTGACGTTCTTGCTCTATCGCGGCGACCCGCCAGCGCAGCCGCGCACGGGCAACGCCTACCGGTGGACGCATATCTGGGTCGACGTAGCTCCAGCGGACTAGACCCGCACTCTCACGCCCCGCCCACGACGATCTGCCGGATCTGCCAGCCGACGAGCACGACGAAGCCCAGCCCAAGCAGGAGTCCGACGAGCCGGATCCGTCGTCGCCAGCGCAGATCGAGCCCCTCAGCGACGGTGAGTTCGGTGATCAGGAAGTAACCGATCAGGGAGATTACGTAGAACTGCGTGAGTGAGAACTCCCCGAGAGAGACGAGCACGAGAATTGTCGCGAGCATCCACGCGACGTGAAAGCGAACGAACTGCAGGCGCGGCTCGGCCATATCAGACTCTCTAGCGGGAGTCAACAAGGGTCTTGCCCCAGTCGAAAGCGGTTTCGTCCGGCGGGCTGAACGTCAGCGGTATGGAGACGCCGCTGGTCAGCGTCGTCGTCCCGACCTACGATCGACCGGAGAAGCTCCGCCGAGCGGTCGAGACGGTGCGCGCGCAGACCTACCGCCCTATCGAACTCGTGGTCGTCGACGACCACTCGCCCGAGCCAGCGGCCGACGCACTCGAAGACCTCGCCCTCGACGGCGTGTCGCTCACTCTCGTCCGCCACGAGCAGAACCGCGGGGGAAACGCCGCACGCAACACCGGAATCGGCGAATCTACCGGCAAGTTCGTCGCGTTCCTCGACGACGACGACCGCTGGGAACCCGCGAAGATCCAGCGCCAGGTCGAGACCTTCCAGACGAGTCCGGACTCGGTCGGGTTCGTCTACACCGGCGCGCGATACATCTACGACGACGGCGAGCGGTGCATCAGTAACGATCTCAGTGGAACCGTCACGCGAGCGATCCTCGAGGGGGCGAGCGTCGCCGAATTCTCGGCCGTGATGGTCCGTGCGAGTGTGATCGAGGCGGCCGGGCTGCCCGACGAGCGCTTCCCGAGCTGGCAGGACCACGAGTGGTTCCTGCGGCTGTCGCTGCACTGTGCGTTCGCGACAGTCGACGAGCCGCTGACGATCCGCCACTGGGACCACGCGGGCCGGATCGGCCAGGACTTCGAGAAACGACGCGACGTCTCGTTCCCGCTGTTCGTCGAGAAACACCGCGCCCTCGCTGCCGAGTACGGACTGGAGGAGCGGTTCGTCGCCTCACTGCTGGAGACACTGGTCATCGACGCGGCCCAAAATGGCTACTACGGCGACGCCCGCCGGCTGGCGTTTCGAGCGCTCCGAACGGATCCGACGCTTCCGACGCCGTGGCTGTACCTGCTGGCGTGTCTCGGCGGCAGCCTGACCTATCGCCCGGCGAAACGGCTACTGGCCATCGTCCAGTCGGAGGACGATCAGGGAGGCGACGCCGGTGGTTGAAGAGGGGCTGTCGCGGCGGCGTTTCCTCGGCGCGATTGCGGTCACGACCGCGGCCGGGTTCGCGGGCTGCAACTGGTCAAGAGCCCCGTCGATCACGCCGATCGGTGAGACGCCGACTGCAGCGCCGATCCCGACGACGGAGCCGCCAGGGACACCGACGCAGACACCCGATCCCACGGCTACACCCACGACGCCGGAACCAACCCCGACGCCAGAACCGACCCCGACGCCAGAACCAACCCCGACGCCACCGACGCGGGTGTACGTAGCACCGGACGGCCGTCCGGGGGCGGACGGGACGCGCGAGGACCCACTCGGCGACGTCCCGACGGCGCTCAGGTGGGCTGAACCGGGAGATTTAGTAGTCCTTCGAGGGGGGACCTACAGGCCCGACCGACCGGTCGACGTTCGCGGTATCGGTGGGGAGGACTCCGATCCGGTTACACTCCGGGCGGCATCGGGCGAGCGACCGATCTTCGACTTCGAGCGAGCGCAAGTCGGCGGCTTCCGCTTTCGAGATTGCCACTGGCTCGCTATCCGCGGACTCGAGATCCGTCGCGCGCCGAGCCGTGGCTTGTTCGTCGAGGACGGATCGAGTCACGTCACCATCGAGAACGTGACCATCCGGGGTTCGGGCGGCGACCCCGACGCCAGCGGGACCGGCCTGTTCGTCTTCGAGTCCGACACGATCACGGTGCGAAACGTCGTCTCCAGTGGCAACTACGATCCGTCGTCGGGTGGTGAGAACGCAGACGGGATCGACATCGACGACTCGCCTGACACCCTGGTCGAGAACTGCGTCGCCGCCGGTAACGCCGACGACGGGATCGACCTCTGGGCGACGACCGACGTCACGGTCAGGAACTGCGTCGCCTACGACAACGGCTGGAAACCGGACGGGTCGAGCGGCGGCAACGGCGACGGCTTCAAACTCGGCGGTGGCGGCGACAGTGGGAACAACCAGATCGAGCGCTGTGTCGCCTACAACAACCGTAGTCGTGGGTTCGACGACAACAGTGCGACGCGAAAGCTCACGCTGTACAACTGCACGGCCTGGAACAACCCCGTCAACTTCCGGCTGGGCTGTGAGTTTGGCGCGATGCCGCCACGCTGTCCCGCCCACCGCCTGCGAAACAACCTGAGTCACGACGGGCTGGTCGTACTCTCACCGGTGGTCGACAGCCGACACAACTCCTGGGACCTCGACATCGACGACCCCGACTTCGCCTCACTCGACCCCCGAGACGAGGTGTTTCTCCACCTTCGCGCCAACAGCCCCGCGGTCGACACCGGTGTCGACGTCGGGCTTCCGTACAGCGGGTCGGGGCCGGATCTGGGTGCGTTCGAGTTCGAACCCACCCAGTGATCACCGACAGTGGTCGGTAGGTTTTATTCCCCACTGGCCGTTGCCTCTACCAACAATGCAGCGAGCGCAGGCACAGTCGGGCAGAGAGAGGTGGTCCACGTAGATGGTGGCACGCGACGCGGGACAGCAGACGAGTAGCGTGCTGTCGTGGTACGGCAGTCGGTCCTATCGACTGACTGCCGTGGGACTGTTCCTGCTCGGCGCGTCGGCGGGTATCCTCGCGATCGCTGGACCGAGCGACGACCTCACAGGCGTGTTGACGTCGTTTGCTGGGGTCGGGCTGTTCGGCGCACTGCTGTTGTTTCTCGTCCGCCCGAGCGCGACGAGCGCGACCGACCCGGTCGAGGAGGTGTACAGAGCGTACGCTGCCAACACCGAGGCACTGCTCCGGGACGTCGAACTCGGCGAGCGCCACGTCTACGCGCCGACGACGTACACGACCAAGGGATTCACCGCAGTCGCACTCACAGTGCCGGCAACCGCGGGCGAGCAAGTTTCGATCGATCGAAATCGCCGACCAGTGTTCGACACTGCAGACCCCAGTGACCAGGCGTCGATCACGCTCTATCCCGCGGGTGCGGCGCTGTTCGACGCCTTCGAGGGGATGGTCGTCACCGATCTCTCGGCGGATCCGGTCGAACTGGCGACCCAGCTCGCAGACGGCCTGGTACTCGGGCTCGAACTGGCCGAAGACGTCGAGCCGAACGTCGACGCCGCGGCCGGGACGGCGACGATCGCGGTTACGGATCCACGGTTCGGGCCACTCGACCAGTTCGACCACCCGGTCGCGTCGTTTCTGGCGGTCGGGTTCGCAACCGGGCTCGGCGTGGCCGTGACCCTCGACACAGCGCCGGATCGAGTCGTCTGTCAGTGGTCGCCCGAAGAGGTGGTCGATGGCTAATCCCGAGGGCCGCCGATCGCTACGTGCGTGGCTCGGAGACATCGTCGGGCACACCTACCGCGAGGGTGGCCTTCGACGGCTTCTCGTCCACGGTCCGCGGTTCGTCCGTGAGGAGCTTCTCGGCGAGCGACTCCGCTGGCGGTTGCTCGTCCACCCACTCCGGGGTCGGCACCTCGATCGTGAGGCGCTGCGGTCCCGTGCCCGCGAGACCGACACACTCTGGGAAGGTGACCAGCAGGAGTCGGTCACAGTCGAGGCGGCCACAGAAGCGACACTGCCGAAACCGTTGCTCGACAGCACCGGGACCTACGACCCCGAACGGCCGTTCGTCGCCGAAGTACAGGAAGCGCGACTGCTGGGCGAGCGCGGGATCGGCATGGTCGACGGCGAGGTCGTCCTGGAGACGACCAACGCCAGCAAGATGTACCTGTACCTGGCACTGGAGGAGCTCTACGACGCGATCGAGGCCGGCCGATCGACGCGGAACGCCTATCGTTCCTACCGCGCAGTCATCCAGGAAACGTCCTCGATCGAACGACCCGACTCGGTCGATACTGACCCGCCGGAGATTGCCGCACCCATGCTCACGTACTGGGGCAGTTTCTACCACTGGGTGCTGGAGTACCTGCCCAGACTCAGGATGCTCGAACGCTACGAGAGCGAAACTGGGCGACGACCGACACTGCTGATTCGGCCGGACCCGAAACCCTGGATCCGCGAGACGCTCAGGCTCTGTGGCTGGGGACCCGAAGACTGCGCCGAGTGGGTCTGGCCCGAGGCACAGATCGAGCGGCTGGTCGTCCCGATGCACCGCAACCAGTTCGTCGCACCGCACGACAGCCACTTTCACGACGACTTCAACCCCGCGCCCGAGGACGCCCGCTGGGTCGCCCAGCGACTGCAATCGAACGTCACAAGCCTCGACCCGGGCGACGGCAAACTGGACGCCGACGAGTTCTCCCCGCGAGTGTACGTCACCCGCCAGGACACGCGGACGCGGCAGATAGCCAACGAACGAGCCGTACTCGACGCGCTCGAACCACTCGGATTCGAATCGTACGCTCTCTCGGAGCTGTCGATCCCCGACCAGATTCGGTTGTTCGCGAGCGCCGAGGCCGTCGTCGGTCCCCACGGTGCTGGACTCGTCAACTTGATCCACTGTGAGGACGCGGCGGTATTCGAGCTCTTTCAAGACGATCACGTCCAGCCCTACTACTTCTCGCTGGCTCGACAGCTCGGGTTCGAATACGACTGTGCCGTCTATCCCACACGGGACGACGAGACGGTCGTCGACCCCGAGGACCTCCGCGAGCGCGTCGCGGCGTTTCTCGATCGCTCGGGGCTCAGCGACCAGTCCTGAGATCCTCGATCAGTGTCTCGTACTCGCCGAGAACGCGCTCGCTGGCGAACTCGTCGGCCCGCTGGCGGAGCCGCCCTGGCTCTGGAGGATCGTCCAGCGTCGCAGCCAGTGCGTCTGCCAGCGCGGCGGCGTCGCCGACCGGGACGAGTCTCCCCCACTCCTCCTCGCCGAGAATTTCTCGGGGGCCACTCGGACAGTCCGTCGAGACGACTGGACAGCCACACGCCAGTGCTTCGACCAGCACCGTCGGCAGTCCCTCGTAGGTCGAGGAGAGCGCGAACACCGACGCCCGGGCCATATACGGCGCGGGATCGACGTATCCCGGCATGGCGACGACGTCGTCGAGCTGTCGCTCGGCGACCATCTCCTCGATCCGGTCGCGCTCCTCGCCCGTGCCGCCGAGGACGAGCCGGGCCTCCGGCCGCTGGTCGTGAAGGCGATCGAACGCAGCGAGCAGTGTCGCCAGGTCCTTCTCGGGGGCGAAGCGACCGACCCACAGCACGACCTCTAGATCGGGGTCGTCGAGCCACGGGACCAGCACCGACTGGCTGGCCCGCTCCCGGATCGCGTCGACTGGCACCGGGTTGGGGAGGACGACAACCCGCTCGGGGTCGACTCGCGTCTGGTCACGGACGCTCTCGGCGACACCCGCAGAGACGGCGATCACCCTGTCGGCCAGCGGGTAGATCCAGCGAGCGAGGTGGTTGGTCACGTCACGTTTGCCCCCCATCTCCATCCCGACGGTCGTGTGCTCGACGATGGCCACTGGCGTTGCGCTCGCCGAGAGTCGCGTCGCGAGCGTCGCGACGACGTTGGCGTAGGTCATCGCCGAAAAGAGGACGTCCGGCCGCTCACGGCGGAGGTTCCGGGCCAGGGCGGGGACGGTGGCGACGATCCCGAGCCCCGGGATCGCGGGCGTCGACAGTTCGACGACGGCAACCTCGTCGGCGACTTCAGGCCGCAACTGTCCGCCGGCATAAGAGACGAGAAGCGTGACGTCGTGGCCGCGGGCCGCCAGTCCGTTCGCGAGGTCGACGGTCACGCGCTGGGCCCCACCGGGGGTCAACTCAGGAAGGTAGATCGCGACGCCAGCCATCAGACCGCGAACCCGGCTTCCGCGCCGAGTCGGTCCCGGACCGTTTCGGCGGCCGCGGCCAGTTGATCGGCGTCGCCGCCACCGGTCGCGAACTCCGTGCCCCCGCCCGCACCGCCGCCAGCAGCCTGGGCGACCTCGCGGGCGATCTCGTCGGCCTGCTGGTCGAGATCGGCACCAACCGCGACCGCGAGCGACCCGTCGCCACGGGCGGTGACGATCGTCACCCCGAGCGTGTCAGAAAGCGCCTCCTTGGCCAGCGCCTCGGCGTCTTCGAGCACGCCATCGCTGAGATCGATCACCGTGACGTGTGGCTCGTCAGTCGCCGGCGGCTCCGAGCGGCGGGCCGCCCACCACCGACTGACCCACACCGAGCGGTTCTTCTCGAGTGTGCTGGTGAGCTCTCGGACCTTCGCGTCGAGCGATTCGACACGTTCGGGGACCTCCTCGGGGCGGGCGTTCAGGGCCGCTGCCGCCCGTTCGAGCGCACTCGGATCGGCCGTCGTGACGGCCGCGGGCGTGTGGCCCTCCTCCCGGGCAGCCCACTGCTGGCTGAGCGTGAGACTCTCTCTGACTGTCTGTTCACGCCGTCGATAGTAGAGGACGACGGCGACGAGCGCGAGCGTGAGCACGAGCGTCTGGAATCTGTTTCGGGACATGTTATTCGTGGATGAACCGCTTGAGCTGCGGGCCGACGACGGGGTTGGTGACGACGGGACTGAGCCGCTCGGCGATCCCAGCGACACGGCCGTACCCCTCCAGGGAGGCGCGATTGGCTCGATGTGGTGGCGTGACGAAACTCGCCAGTGGCATGGACTCCCCGCCGAACTGCTGTTTGAAGCTGTGGACACCGGTTCCCGGTCGCGAGCGGCCGAAGTCGACGACGTCGATCCCGGTCGCGCAGGCGTCTTCGATGGCAGCGGCGTACAGCCGATAGTTGGGATGGTACTCCCAGGCGGCCTCGCGTGAGGCGTTCGACCAGATCATTCGTGTGTCGCCGAAATCCAGCATGAGGATCCCGCCGATCGGCGTGCCGTCGTGTTCGGCGAGGAAGACTGCGAGGTCGTCACCCAGTTCGCCGGCGAGGTCGACGAAGAAGTCCTCCGGGAACTGTGGGCTGCCGAGCCGTCGCATCGTCGCCAGATAGAGCGGGTAGTATTCGGTCACCGAGGCGGGCCTGACGCTGACGCCCCTCTCGACGGCCGAGCGGACACACCGGCGAGCCTCGCCGTTGAAGGATCGTTCGCGCACCGCGTCGAACGCACGGTCGGTATCGAGCCGGATGGCCTCGCCCGTACGGACGGCCCCGTACCCTGCGGCGTTGTATCCCGAGACACCAGTCCAGCCGGCGTCTTTGAGAATTCGAGCCCCGAGGCGGCCGGGCCCACCGCCGATCTCCCGGAGGACGGCGACGGTATCGACACCGTCTGCGAGGAGCGGAAAGCCGTACTCACAGAAGGGGTTGACCACCGTTCGGCCGCCGATACCTGGGATCGAAAAGCCAGGGACGACGCCGACCGGGTCGTCCGTGCCGCGCTCGGTGACGATCCGGGAGGCCGGCTCGTAGCCGAAGGCATCGCCCACCGCTCGGAGCCACTCCCAGGTGTGAAACACCGTCGCAGCTGGGTGGTCAGCGACGAACTCGCGCCAGCGGTCGCGGTCCTCGGCCGTGGCTGACTGGCTCTCGTAGGTCACTGCCACTCCCCCGCTGCTCGGCCCCATTGCATACAGGCTGGATTCTCAGCAGACACACATAATCGTTGTCGTGGCCAGGCGACACAGTTTCTCGAAGGCAGTGTCGAGTCTGACGCTGTTCGAAGACTGCTGTCGCGTACCGAGTTGGATACAGGGCGCATGGTGCGCGACAGTCATCGGTACGCTGATATAACTCGCGGCGGAGTCGAGATCTTCGGAGGGGCGTCTCACATCGATCGACGTGCTCCGGGAGTGTATCTCACCTGTAAGTATCTGGGGTGAGAGATCGTCGGATCGAACTGGAGCATATGAGGCAGTGACGTTCGTGTCAAACCCAATATTTATTTCGATAGCAGACTCTTCGCCATGTATGCCTGTTTTGGACCGACGGCTGTCTCGCCTGGTCCGTCCCCGGAGACGAGTCGAGCGGAGGGCGAATCTGTGAGCGAATACTGGCTGTATGTGGGGACCGTGGAGCGACGCGGAGACGAGGAGGGATGGCGATGACTGACGATCGCCTGCCCACGAGCCGCCGGCGATACCTGCTGGGCCTCGGTGCTGGCGCGTTCGGGGCCACTGGTGTCGGGACAGCTGCCAACTCGCAGACGACCGCTCCCGGCGAGGAACTGTGGGCATTCGAGACGGGCGAAAGGATATTTAGTTCACCGACAGTGGTCGATGGCACTGTCCACGTCGGGTCCAGCGATGGCAACCTGTACGCGGTGGACGCAACAACGGGCAGCCACAGGGGACAACCACTGCGATCACAACATCTGACAGGGCGTGCCTGAAATGGGGCAATTACGTCCGAGAGCCTGGCTGATACCGGCGATCGTTTTCGTTACGATCGTCGCTGGAAGTATCGCTGCCGGCACGGCTGTCGTCACTGCCGAGACGACGAGCGCTGAGACGACTGCGAACTCGACCTTTGTTGCGGAGTGTACGGCGGGCCCGACCGACGTGAACGTCGGCGAGACGGTCACGCTCGACGCCAGTAATTCCGATACGAGCTTCGTCGAGTTCGACAAAGAAGGAAACGGTCAATACACCCAAAGTGACGAGACCGACTTCATCGTGAACGTCTCGTACGCCGAGCCCGGGACCTACCAACCACGGGTTCGTGACGCCGATGGGAACGTCGCACAGTGCGGGACAGTTGTCGTCAACGCGCCGCCGTCCGCCTCGTTGACCTGGACGCCCGACCCCGGTGTCGAGGGCCAGCCCGTGGCGTTCAACGCCTCCTCGTCCGTCGACTCCGACGGTGCGGTCGAACGGTACCACTGGGATTGGAACGGTGACGAGACGATCGACGAGACGACGACCAACTCGACGGTCAACCACACTTTCTTCGAAACTGGATTCCGGAACGTCGGACTTACTGTCGAAGACGACGACGGCTCGAATTCGACGGCGGCGTTTCGTGACGTCGAGATTGTCGAGGCGAACGTGATCGCCCGGTGTTCGGCCGAACCCCAGACTGTCGTGGTCGGCCAGAATGTCACGATCGACGCGAGCGCCTCGCAGAACGCCTCGTACCTCAACTACGAGTTCGGTGATGGAGAGGTTCTCTTCGAGACGACCGACTTCCGAGTCACCCACTCCTACACCGAACCCGGCGAGTACACGCCCGTCGTCACGGTCTTCGGGCCGGGCGGCAAGAGCGACACCGTCGAGTGTCCGACAATCACGGTCGAGCGGGCGAACGAACCGCCGACGGCCGAGTTCAGCTACGACCCCGGTCCCGGAATCGCCGGCGAGTCGATGACCTTCGACGCCTCGCCCTCCAGCGACCCCGACGGGACGGTCCAGACCTACCGCTGGGACTGGGATGGTGACGAACAGTTCGAACTGACGACCGACGAGCCAGTCGTCGAACACACTTTCGACGCGCCCGGATTCAAGAACGTCGGCCTGCAGGTCCAAGACGACGCCAACGCGACTGATATCCAGTACCAGGACGTCTCGGTTGTCCGGCCAGTCGTCGCCCGGTGTTCGGTCGAGCCCCAGACCGTCGAAGTCGGTCAGCCAGTCACCATCGATGCGCGGGCGTCTGGCAATGGATCGTATCTGGCCTACGACTTCGACGGTGACGGCGAGTACGAACGGCCCGAAGCCGCGGAGTTCGTCGCCGAACACAGCTACGACGAACCCGGCGAGTACACGCCCGTGATCACCGTCTACGGCGCACGCGGCCAGTCCGATACTGTCGAGTGCCCGACGATCACCGTCAAGCCCCCAAACGAGCCTCCGGAAGCGTCGTTCACCTACGATCCGAATCCTGGGATCGCCGGGCAGTCGATGACCTTCGACGCCAGCAATTTGAGCGACCCTGACGGTCAGATCACGTCCTACGAGTGGACGATCGACGGCGAGACGTACACTGGCCAGAGTGTCGAGCACACCTTCGACGTGGCTGGTGACTACACTGCCGAATTGACCGTCACCGACGACAGTGGAGCCACGGCAACTGCCAGCCGGGACGTGGCCGTGCATGGCACACAACCAACAGCCGCGTTCTCCACCTCACCGCGTCAACCGACTGCCGCCGAGGCGACGACGTTCTACGGTATCAACTCTAGGGACCCAGACGGCCAGATCACGTCCTACGAGTGGACAATCGACGGCGAGACGTACGACGGCCAGACTGTCGAGCACACCTTCGATTCGGCTGGCACGTACACCGTCGAATTGACCGTCACGGACGACTCAGGGGAAACCGATACGACGACGCAGTCGGTCGAGATCGATCCTGCACCCACTACGTCCGATGCTGGCACCTCGACCCAATCCGCTGCAGGCCCTAGCGATGACAGCGACGACTCGTCGATCCCCTGGCTCCCGCTTGGTGCAGGGACGCTGGCAGGTCTCACCGGGTTGACTGCCTGGTATCGCTTCGGGGGGTCAGACGACCCAGCGCCTGGGCCACCACCGAGCGGTCAGCCCCTCCAGCAGGGAGACGATGACACCCCCGGCGGAGATACCACTGAGCCAGGAGACACTGACGCCGCCGCGACTGGGGGTGGCGAGACCACCGACCCGACCGAAGTGACGATGCAGCCAGCCCAGCGGTTCGCACAGGCCCACCCGGCAGTAGCGTCGGCGTACGCAGTCTCGGAGACTGGCCCGATCCACGTCTACCGCGGATCTGTCGTCGATGGACCGGAGGACGCCTGCCTCTACACGCTGGCTCCAGAACACACCGAGTCGGAAGCAGCAGTATCGGCGTTCACGGGTGCAGTCTCACGATGGCGAGGGATCAGCCAGAACGAGGGTATCGCGACGGTGTACGAGTCTGGTGAGAGTCCCCGACCGTGGGTTGCCTTCGACGACAGTGGCGACCTGCTTGCCGACGTGGGCAGCGACCTGTCGCTCACCGAGAAACGGCAGGTCCTCATGTCGGTGTTCGAGGGCTTGAAAGTCGGCTCGCTGTACAGCGTCACTCACCCTGGGCTCGAACCCGAGACGGTCACCATCGCAGGCTCGGACACGGCGATCCAGGCATCACTCTTCGACTGGGGACTCACACGCGATGTCGACGCCGCCCTTGATCATGCGCCCGTCACACCGTATACCGCGCCCGAGCAACTCAAGGGCAACCAGAGCGCGACCACGGATGTTTACCGCGCGGGTGCGCTGGCGTACTGGCTACTCACTGGCGTCGAACCCCATGCAAGGGCCGAGAATCTCCACCGAGCGATTCGAACAGCGTCGATTGAACCCCCTTCCGAACTCGCTCGTGTTCCGGCCGAACTCGACGGCGTGCTGGCCAAAGCCACCGCGACCAATCCAACGGAGCGCTACGACTCAGTGAGCGAACTTCGAAATCAACTCCGACGCGTTCTGGACTGAGGCCGGTCAGGTCGACCGCACTTCGACAAGGCGATCGAATGTCCCTGGTGTACAAAATGATCCCCCTATGTCGCCCACATTCCGTCCTTTTCGAGGACGATAATTCACCCAGGAATACGCCTCAACCACTCATCAAGGACCGATCCAGCCAGTCAGGAGATGAACGCCTCAATCCGGTCCATCGCTTCCTTGAGGTCGTCCAGGCCTGTGGCGTAAGACACCCGGAGGTGACCCTCACCGCCCTCGCCGAATGCCGTGCCGGGGACGAGCGCGACCTTTTGCTCCTGGAGAAGAGCCTCGGCGAACTCGCCGCTGTCGTCCCAGGGACACTCCGGGAAGGCGTAGAACGCGCCTTTCGCGCGGAAACACTCGATGCCCATATCGTCGAACCGCGAGAGGACGAGCCGTCGACGGCGGTTGTACTGCTGGCGCATCTCCACGACGGCGTCGTCGCAGCTTTCGAGGGCCTCGATGGCCGCGAACTGCGCGGTGGTCGGGGCCGACAACATCGTGTACTGGTGGATGCGGTTCATCGCATTGATCGCCTCGGGCGGCCCCATGGCGTACCCGAGACGGAGGCCGGTCATCGCGTAGGCCTTCGAGAAGCCGTTGAAGACGATCGTCCGCTCGCGCATGCCCGGGAACGTCGCGATGGAGGTGTGGTCGTGCTCGTAGGAGAGTTCGGAGTAGATCTCGTCGCTCAAGACGACCAGATCGTGCTCGCGGGCGAACTCGGCGATCGGTTCGAGTTCGTCGTCGGTCATCGTCGCCCCAGTCGGATTGTTCGGATAGCACAGGATCAGCGCGTCGGCTTCGTCGGCCCCGGCCTCGTAGAGCGCCTCTACGGTGAGCTTGAACTCCGTCTCCTGAGTCGTAGGGACGGGCAGTGGATCGCCGCCCGCGAAGATCACGCCGGGAACGTACGAGACGTAGCTTGGCTGGACGACTGCGACGGTATCGCCGGGATCGACGACCGCTCGCAGCGCCAGGTCGACAGCCTCGCTGGCCCCGCTCGTCACGAGAATCTCCTCGTCAGGGTCGTAGTCCAGTCCGTACCGGGAGCGCTGGTCGTCGGCGATCAACTCCCGAAGTTCGCGCTTGCCACGGTTGGCGGTGTAGGAGGTCTTGCCCAGTTCGAGGGAGGTGATTGCGGCCTCGCGAGCGCTCCAGGGCGCCGAGAAGTCGGGCTCACCGACCCCGAGCGAGATGATATCGTCCATCTCCTCGGCGAGTTCGAAAAAGCGCCGAATACCCGACGGTGGCACAGTTTGAACGCGATCGGAGGGCTCGATCGTCATGGCGAGATCGACAGGCGGTCATCGTCGTCACCGTCACCCATGACGATCCCCTGTTTCTTGTACGAGTCCATGAGGTAGTGCGTCACGGTCTGGGTGATCTCGGGGATGGGCGCGATCTTGTCGCTGATGAAGTGGCTCACCTCGCGCATGGAGTCGCCTTCGACCTCCATGTCGAAGTCGTAGTCGCCACTGACCAGGCGCAGCTCGCGGACCTGCGGGAACTTGACGATTCGGCCGGCGATGTCGCTGTAGCTGGTCTCGCGATCGAGCGTGACGTTGAGTTCGACGATCGCGTGGACGCGTTCGCGGTCGGTCTCTTCGAAGTCGACGACGGCCTGATAGCCGCGGATGACGCCCGACTCTTCGAGGTGTTCGATCGTCTCCTCGACCTCGTCAGGGTCGGCGTCGGTGAGTCGCGCGAGATCGTCGATGCTATAGCGGGCGTTCTCCCGAAGCAACTCCAGGATCTCCTCGCTGGTGTCCATATCGGGTGAGAGGCCACCGCGGACAAAAGGATTTGCCCCTTCGTGTGGCCGAGACACAGGATGGGTAAATAGCAGTAGAACTATTGTTCACGCACGTAGTAGTCCGGTAGGCGGTCTTTATGATGTGGGGCCGCGTATACTTCAACAGATAGGTGGGACATGTCTGACTTTGTCGTAACAGGGGTTGGGGAAACGAGCGTCCAGCGTGACGTCGATGTCGACCTCACGCCAGTCGACGAAACACTGCTGGCCGAGGCCGGGACGATCATGGTCGCTATTCCGGCGTTCAACGAGGGCGCGATGATCGCCGACGTCGTCGCGTCGGCGGCGACGCACGCTGATACCGTCCTGGTCGTCGACGACGGAAGCAGCGACGCCACAGGAAAAATCGCCAGCGAGGCCGGTGCGGACGTCGTCCGACACCCCAACAACCGGGGTTATGGCGGCGCACTGAAGACGATCTTCCGGGAGGCCGCCCGTCGGGACCCCGCCCACCTGGTCATCATCGACGCCGATGGGCAGCACGATACTGACGACATCGCCTCGCTGGTTGCCGCTCGCCTCGAGACCCAGGCCGACCTCGTCATCGGCAGTCGGTACGCGAACATCGAAAGTTCGATCCCGGCCTACCGCCGGCTCGGTCTGTGGCTGGTCAACGGCGCGACGAACCTCAGCCTCGGGACACGTGGAGACACCCGGATCACCGACACCCAGAGCGGTCTGCGGGCGTACGGTCCGCGGGCGTACCACTCGCTGGCGACCGATGCGACTGTCGGCAACGGCATGAGCGCCAGTACCGATATCCTCTATCACGTCGTCCGCCGGGGCTATCGAGTCGTCGAGGTAGGCGTCACCGTCCGCTACGACCTGCCCGATACGAGCACCGAGAACCCGCTCGTCCACGGCGTCGAGCTCATGACCAACATCGCCCGGCTGACCGCCAGCGAACGGCCCGGGGCAGTGGTGGTTCTGCCAGTCGTGATGGCGTCTCTGCTCGGGATGCCCTTCGCCCGCCGGTTCAGGGGTTCCCAGCGCGAGCGTCACCGTCGCTGGAGGGCGACTGCGCTCGTTGGCGCGGTCGTCGGTCTCTGTGCGTATCTCCTGTTGACCAAACCGCGGGGCGTCCCCGAAGCCGCCGCTCCGTACGAACTACAGGTTCGTCGGGTCGTTCGCGCGGCAGATCACTTCGAACCGGACGTCGACGTCGCCCGAAACTGACGAATGTCGGTACTCGACTGGCCCACACGGCCGCGCGCCTATCTCACACACGATCTGGAGTGTGACTTCGGGACGCTGCTGGCTGCAAACACCCTCTCGCCCGGAGCTAACAGCTACGCGGCCGCCGCCCACACCGACCGCCTCGCCGACCTCCTCGACAAGCTGTCGATTCCGCTGACCTGTTTCGTCCAGACGGACCTGCTAGACGAGCGGCCCGAGGCAGTCGAGGCCCTGCAGGACGCTGGCGTCGACGTTCGCTTTCATCCCCACTCACACACCCACCGCCACCGCTCGCGAACCTCGATCGAGTACGAAGTCGAGACCAGCACCGAGCGCTACCGCGACTTTTTCGGTCGCGACCCCGTGGGCTATCGCTTTCCCAACGGTGACGTCCGGCGTGAGGACTATCAGCACCTCGCTGACCGGGGCTACGCCTTCGACGCCAGCGTCTTCCCGACCTGGCGGCCCGGCCACTTCGACAACACCGACCAGCCACGGACGCCCCAGTACCTCCCCGAGTTCGATCTCTACGAAATTCCCTTTACCGTATACGCCTCCTGGCTTCCGATTCCGACCGCGCTGTCGTTCTGTCGGCTGTTCGGCCGTCCCTACACCGAATTGCTGGTCCGTCGACCCCCGCCGGTCGTGGTCTTCAACATCCACATGCACGACCTGGTGACCCCGCCGACGGTGCGGACCCTCCCACGGAAGTACCGGGCCGTCTATGCCCGGAACGACCGCGGGTTCGCGATGTTAGAGTCGATTCTAGAACGGTTGCAGGGCCAGGGCTATCAGTTCGGGCATATCGACGACGTGCACGCGGCGTTGCGGGAGTGAGAGTCGTTCCTCATACTGCCGGTAGTATCACCCAGCCAGCCACGGCACGACTACGAAGACCGACCCGACGAGTGCAAAGAGACCACCAAATCCGAGATAGACGAGGCCGCCTCGCTTGCCTTCGGTGACGAGTTGTGATTCGGACTTATCCGAGAGAACGAAATCCCCGGCGGCAGTTGGTTCATCGATCACGTACTCTCGCTCGCCCCACCCCGCTTGCTCCTCGCGGGCCTGCCCCAGCACGTAGACCTCCTCGCCCGGTTCGATCATCCCCTCGGAGTAGCGCCGCTGGTCGCCGTAGTTCAGCGGCCCGAGCGACCCTCCCGAGGCCTCGCCGATCGCGTCTTCGGCTTCGAGATACCGCTTGATCGGTTCGGACGGCTCGTCTCCGGGTCCGACTTTCGTCTGGATGGTCTCGACGTTCAAAGCCCCGTCAGGCGGGATTTCGACACGCACCTCGCCGGTTCCGTCGTCGACGATCATCGGAACCGCTGTCTGATCCTCGTGTTTCGTCTTCCAGCTCCCACCGCTCTCGCCGCTACTCTCGTACTCCTCGACTTCGACGTAGGTGGCCAACGCCGCTCCCTTGCTGATCGGCGACTCCAGGGTCCCGCCTTCGTCGGCCGGCTTCGCGACGCCCTTGATCTCGACCGTCCCTGGCTCGAGCTGGCGGACCGGCGTCGTCTCGGTCTCGGCGATCCGCTGGCTTCGGGCCCGCTGTTTGCGGCCCTGGTTTACCAGCAGAAGGCCGACGACGACGAAGATCATACTGAATCCGGAAAACGCGATCTTCTCGATCATCGATTATCGCTTCTGTTGGATGGGTACGCACAAAAGGACACGTGCCGCGGTTAGTTCGTGGGGGGAGACAAGGGTTCACTGCAGCTGAATGGGCATGATACACGACAGTGGCAGCGCTCTTCGAAAAGTGGGTCCGAAGATGAAGTGGCCGGGGAGGATTTTCGACCTGTCAAATCGCCGAAATGGGCCAAACCGGATTTGAACCGGTGACCTCCCGGTTATCAGCCGAGCGCTCAACCTGACTGAGCTATTGGCCCAGGCGAGCGCAACTCCACCTACCGGGCAGGTATGTTTAAGCGTTACTTTTCGGCTCCCGTTCCGGGGACGGCTGCCGTGTCAGAGCGCCCCATCCGAATCTGTTTTGACGGCCCGACGCACCAGCGTCTGCTCGGCCTTCCGGAGCAACTCCCCGGCCGTGCTGGTCGCACAGTCCAGCCGCGATGCCACGTCCTCGACGCTCCCTGACCGCGGGATCTCGTAGTAGCCCACTTCGACCGCAGCTTTCAGTGCGGCCCGTTGTCGATCGGTCAGCCCGGTGGTGGCCGGGCGTTGCTCGAAGGGGCGGACCTGCTCGATCTCGACGGCGAGTTCGCCAGCGAGCACGTCGTAGAACGTACTCAGGGCGGCTTGCTCACCGACGGCCTGAAATCGGGCGACACCGCTGTCCTCGAAGACGACCGGCGGCAGAAAGGCCACCCGTGCCTGTCCGATCAGCTCCAGCACTGCGGGATCGAGGCCGAATCGGTCCTGGGTCGTGAACGCGTAGGTTCCACCATCGCGCTCGACCAGATGGGCAGACTCGACGATGTCGACCTCGTCGAGCAACGCCGAGACGACAGCCCGACCGGCGTCGTACCAGACCAGTGATGTCACCGACGCCGTCGGCCCCCAGGCCAGCAACTCCATGCGCGTCACGACAGCGTCCTCGACGATCCGGCGATGGATCGGATGGGCGCGCTCGGGCGGATAGTCCACCGCGACCGTGATGCGACGCATAGGCGGAATATCGTCGCCTACTATTTAAAGGGCCGGATGTATCCGGGGCCACACTCTCCTCGCAGGCGTGGCTACTGGTCCACGATGGCAGTCGAGACCAGTCGGCGAGGGACAGACGAATCCGGGGAAGTGACGACAGCCGACGGCCGGACGATCGCGTACGCAACCTTCGGGTCGGCGTCGAGGACGCCGCTGCTCGCGTTCCACGGAACGCCGGGGTCGCGGCTGTTCGGTCGGCTGCTCGCGGAGCAGGCTCGCGAGCACGACGTCCAGGTGATCGTCGTCGATCGGCCAGGCTTCGGCCAGAGCGACCCAGATCCAGCGTTTGGCCCCGGCGATGTGGCCGGCATCGTCGATCCCGTCCTCGACACGCTGGGGTACTCGCAGGTCGACGTGCTCGGCTTCTCCGGCGGCGCGCCGTACGCTCTCGCGTTGGCTGACGCGCGACCCGACCGTGTCGGGTCGGTCGATGTCGTTTCCGGAGCGGTCCCGCCGTCGCTCCAGGTTGACCAGCCGAGCCAGATGCGGCTGCTCTCGGGGATGGCCCGACGAACGCCACGATTGCTCGGCGGACTACTCCGCGGCCAGTCCTGGCTCGCTCGTCGCCGTCCCGCGGTCGTCGCCGGCCAGTACACCGACCCCCAGGACGTCCCGGACAGCATCGTCGATGACGTCGCTGACGAGTTCGTTGCGGCGATAGCCGAGACGCGATCGGGGACGATCCGGGAACTCGAAGCGGCCGGGAGTGCCTGGCCAGTCGAACTGGATTCGATCGAGCCACCGGTTCGGCTGTGGCACGGCGACCGTGACGAAAATGTCCCGATAGCGGGCGCCCGGCGGCTGGCCGATCACCTCTCGGACGCGACGCTGACAGTCTGCGACGGCGCTGACCATCTCCAGACGCTGCTGGAGAGTCGTGATCAGCTGCTCGAAAGGCTCGGAGATCAGCGCGAGTCGTCCTCGGAGTCGACGTCGTACGCGTCGTCGTCGACGTCAACCGTATCGTCGTCGTAGGCACCCTGATCCTGCTGTCCGGCCTGCCCTGGCTGTTGCTGACCCGTGAAGACCTGGCCTTCGACGTTGACGTCGACGTTGCCGGGGAAGCCGCCGGTGTAGACCCCACCAGTGGCGAAGCCGCCGGTCTTGGCGTCGGCGTAGGGTGTGATGACCCACTTTTTGAGCGCGAGCCGGATCGGGTAGCGCGTGATCGGGATCACGAGCAAGAATCCGAGAACGTCCGTCACGAGCCCCGGCGTCAGCAGGAACGCTCCCGCAGCGATCAGTAGCGCGCCATCGATCAGTTCGTCGGTCGGTGGCTCACCCTGGCCGAGCTTTCGTTGTATCTTCCGGATCGTGTGTCGTCCCTCCGCCCGGACCAGGAGCATCCCGACGAGTCCCGTGAGCACGACCAGCAAGACGGCGATTTCCCACCCGATCCAGAACGCCATCCCGACCAACAGCAGCATGTCGAGCAGCGGGATGAGCAGCAGGACCGCGATCAGCCGAAGCATTGGTAGCTTCTACCAGTTCCCGATGTATCAACCTTTTCGAGTGCGCCGGCGGTTGCGCAGCGACGACTGATACTACCAGCTGTAACACGTAGAAAGAATTCGCCATCCCGTGATGGCGAATATCTGTACGAACGTACAGCCGGCAGTATGACAGTCCGGGAGTGCAAGACTCTTTTCGACGCGCCTCCGAGTCGGTGACATGGACGAGGACACGAAAGTCGAGTGGCGTGAGTGGGGGCCCGAGGCGTTCGGGGCCGCCGAGCGCGCCGGCAAGCCGATCTTGCTCTCACTGGTGGTGCCGTGGTCGCCCGAGTGCGCCGAGATGGACCGCACGACCTACTCCGAACCGCGGATCGCGGCCAACATCAACGACGGATTCGTTCCGATCCGGGTCGACGCCGACCGCCAGCCCCGGGTCCGGGACCGCTACACGATGGGCGGCTTTCCATCGACGGTCTTTCTGACGCCCGATGGCACAGTCCTGACCGGGGCGACCTTCCTCGGGATCGACGGGTTCCGCGGTATTCTCGACAGCGTCCGGGAGATGTGGGACGCCAGGGGTGCCTCCGCCGGGTCGATTCCGCGCGCCCTCCGCGATCGGGAGCCACCGGGTGGCGAGCTGACTGCCCGCGTCGAAGAGCATATGATCGAGCAACTGCTCGCGGCCTACGACGAGGAGTTCGGCGGCTGGGGATCGGACGTGAAATTTCCGCTCCCCCGAACGATCGAGTTCGCGCTCGTCCGGGCACGCGAGCAGGCGACCCGGACTCTAGAGGGGGTTCGCACACACCTGCTCGACACCTACGACGGTGGGTTCTATCGCTACGCCAGCGAGCGCAACTGGGCCAATCCGCGTCGGGCGAAACTGCTCGACGACAACGCGGCCCTGGTGCGAGCCTTTGCCTACGGCTATCGCTACACGGGCGAGGAGGCCTATCGCGACGCCGCCGAGCGCACCGTCGAGTATCTCACGACGACGCTGTGGACCGACGACGCGCCCGCTGGCGGTGCGTTTGCAGCCAGTCAGGTTGGTGAGGACCGGTACTACCGTCTGGAAGCGACCGAGCGCGAGGAGGCCGACCCCCCGGCGGTCGACGAGACGATGCTCGCCGACCGAAACGCCCTGGCCGTCGACGCGTTGCTGACCTACCACGGCTTCGTCGGCGACGAGCGCTCGCGCCGGTACGCCGAGCGTGCGCTCGATTCTGTCGTCGAACTCGTCGACGAAGACGGCGCAGTCGCTCACTACCCTGGTGCGGACAGCCCGCGCGGGACGCTCCTCGATCAGGCCCGCGTCCTCACGGGACTGACGACGGCCGGCCAGGTTCTTGGAGAAACCGGTCCAGCCAACGCGGTCGCAGACTGGACCATCGAGCATCTCGGCGAAGCCGGACCGCTTCGGGACGGCGAGGACGAGGACGTTGGACTGCTCGATCGACCGCTGTATCCGCTCGATTCGACGGTTGAATTCGCCGACGCGGCGCTCGATCTGGCAGCACTCACTGGCGACGATGACTACCGGGTGGCTGCGCGGCGCGCCGTCGAAACCTACGCGAACGCGGCCGATCGGATGGGCGTCGAAGCCGCCCACTACGCGACCGTCGTCGCTCGCGTTCGCGACCCCCAGGTCGTCCGCGTCGGCCCCAAAGCGGGCAGCGACCTCCACCGGGCCGCGTTGCGACTGGCCGACCACGAGACCACCGTCGTCCCGGGCGTCGGCGGCGAAACGGCGACACTCGTTTCGGATGGATCACCAGCCGGCGAGGCGACGACGCCGGCCGAACTGGAATCGGTCCTCACCGACGTCGAGTGGTAAACTCCCGGTGTGTTTTTAAACGTGGAACGTGTTTCGCCAGTATGGCGAGTCTGCGAGACCTGGGGTTGTCCGAGTACGAAACGCGAGCGTATCGATCCCTGCTAGAGACGGGGCCGACAACAGCGAAAGAGTTGTCACGGGCAAGCGAGGTCCCAATGGGACGGATCTACGACGTGCTCAACAGTCTGGAGACACACAATCTGGTACGCAGTCAGACCGCGAGCCGACCGAAGAAGTACGTCGCCGTCGAGCCCGAGACAGCGCTGGATCGGTTGCTCGACGACAAGAAGCGCGAACTCGAAGAGAAGGCCACTCAGTACGAGGAGATCGTCGACACGCTGGCCGACGATCTGGAGGCGGCCGAACCAGTGGGGGAAACCTTCTGGACTGCTGCAGTCGGGCCCGAGAGGACCGCCGACCTGCTCGTCGAGCGCCTGACCGCGGCCGACGAGCGAATCGTCGTCGTCACCTCGCAGTTCTCCCAGCAGTTCGACCTGGACGAACTCGGCGACCGCGTGGTCGAAGCGCTCGAAGAGGCACTCGACCGGGGCGTCGATATCTCGCTGCTCATGCGGCCGAGTATGGTCGACGCTCTGCCCCGCAGCGTCGGCGAGCGCTACCGCCAGTCCCTCCAGCCTCACGACAACTTCGAGGTCAGGACCAGCGAGGACGTCATCGGGACCTTCGAACTGATCGACGACACCGAGGTCTGTATCGAGGTTCCCCACCCGCTCCGCGCAGGAGAGACGTTCGCCGTCATCGACTTCAAAGACCCCGACTTCGCGACGAGTGTCGAAGACGAGTTCGCAGACCGGTGGTCCGGTGCGAAGGAACTGCGGCTCTGAGTCGGCTGCGACCCACCTGCGAGTCAGTCCTCAGCTGCGTCGCCGTTGACCTCACCTTTGAGGTCCTCGAAGGTCGCCAGTCGCTCCGCATGCGCGTTGTGTTGGTGGATCGACTCGTCGTTGGACTGTTCCATGTGTACGACCGCGTCGTCGGGCAAGTCGGGATAGGTATCGACGATCCCCTCGGCCATCGCTCGGACACAGTCCTCGACGAACTTCGCGTCGGCGTGTGAGTGATAGGTCATGTGGTCCTCGTCAGGGCGCTTGGCGAGGTTGTAGATCCGGGCGCTCATCGAGTCTCGTGCGACCTCGATGAGTTCGTTCAAATCGACTGGCGGGTCGCCGTCGGTCTCGACGGTAAGCGTGGCGTGGCCACGCTGGGAGTGACCGGGCTGTGGTACTTCGTCGAGAAAGTCGTTGATGACCTCTTCTTCGACGTTCAGGTCTTCGAGGGTCTGTTTCGCGCGGGCGACCGACATCCCCTGGCTGCAAGGACAGACGGTCATCCCGGTGACGCGCGCGCCTATCTCCTCGCGGGTGCCGTCCTCGGTCGCCGTCGCGGAGGCGATGATGTCGGCCGTCGATTGGGTCGGTTTGTGGCTCTCGGGCGTCTCCTCGCGGGTGACGTACTCGGCTTCCATCCGAACCTCGGCCCTGCTGGTGTAGTCGTGCTTTTCCAGCAGGCGTTCGGCGGCCTCGCCACACACTTCTTCGACGTGATAGGCCTCGTCAGCAACGGCGGCTTCGAGGGTCTCGTCGATGACCTCCATGTTGCGGCTCATGTCCGCACCCTTGCGCCAGGACGGCAGGTCGACGAAGACTTCGAACTCGGCCATCAGGACGATGGGGCGTTTGTCCTCCCGGCCCAGTTTGACGAGCTTCTCGACGCCGGTGACGCCGACGCGATTCAACCCCACGGTCACGTCCGGACTGCTTGCCTGGACGTCCGGCAGCTGCTTGCTCATGTTGCTCGCGCTTAGGAAGAGGCAGCGTTATACGTTTCGGAAGGCGAACCCAGGCGTCACTCCCCGAGTTCGTCCAGTGCGGACGGCCGCGGGTTCATCTCGCGGAACATCGCTGCAAAGCCCTCGTCGTCGAACTCCGAGATGGTCTCGTCCAGGTTATTTCGCACGCGCTCGCGGTCGGCGTGGAGTTCGCCGAACTCCTCGCTGTTTTCGAGCTCGGCCTCGCTCTTGTTGGCTCGCAACGTCGCGATCTTGCTCGTCAGCGAGTAAAATTCCTGGAACTGTTCTTCGTACTTCGCACAGGTGAGCAGCCGTTCGACGGTCTGGAACAGTTCGTCCCGTGAGACGGGCTTGGTCAGGTAGTCGTCGAAGGGCATCTCGATGATGTCGAAGTCCGGGTCGACCGCCGTAACCATCGCGATCCGAGCGTCGACACCACCCTCACGGAACTTGTCGAGGACGTCGTCGCCCGACTCGCCCGGCATCCGTCGATCGAGCAGGACGACGTCGATTCCCTCGTCGATTACCTCCAGTGCTTTCTGTCCGCTGTACGCTGTACGCACCGTATAGTGCTCTCGCAACTGTGCTGCGTACGCGTCGGCCACATCCGGCTCGTCATCGACGACGAGAACCGTCGGCACGTCACTGGCTGACATCCAATCATATCATAGACTCGCCGCGAGACGCAAAAGACTTCCGGCAATCTGACCCCAATCCGGCCGCCTGCCACGACTCACGGTGAGTATTGTAGAGTCGTTCCGGATCGTGCTGCCCCCAGTGTCAGCGCGTCCCGGTACGTCGCTACAGAACCACTGTCAGTTGCTCTCGTTGACATGGAGTATTCGCCGCGAACGGGTCCTCTTTAGGATCCCAGACCGGATGGTAGGACATGACTGAAGACACAGCCGACTCGTGGCCACTCAAACGCCTCATGACAGCGGTCGTCGGCTCCGGACACAAGTCCGCCGACGACATGAACCGACGCCAGGCTGTCGAAGCGTTCGAGCGGATTCTCGATGGCGAGCCGGACCACACCACGCTCGGGGCGTTCTGGCTGGCCAATCGCTGGAAACGCAACACACCTGAAGAGTTGGCAGGGTTCGTCGACGTCATGCGCGAGCGGAGCGTCGAGACCGGTATCCCCGAGGCCGATCCCGTCGACTGTGGGGCCAACTACGACGGGAAAGACCGGACCGCGCTGCTCGGCGTCGCGGCGGGACTGGTGGCTGCGGCGGCCGGGACACCCGTCGTCGTCCACAGCGGAGATCGGGTCCCGACCCAGAAACACGACGCCTACAAACACGTCCTTGACGCACTCGGCGTCCGAACGGATCTCGACCCCGCCGAAAGCGCGGACATGGTCGACGACGTTGGGTTCGGGTTCTACTACCAGCCCAATTTCAACCCCGGTGTCGACGGCCTCTGGGCGCGTCGTGATCAAATGGGCGTCCGCACGTTCGTCAACACGATCGAGACGCTGGCCAACCCGGCCGATGCCAGCGTCCACCTCGGGAGTTTCTACCACCTCGCCTTCGCCAAGCGGATGACCGAGACCCTCACGACCTGCGAGACGCAGGCATTCGATCGCGTCCTCTTCTTCCAGGGGTTGGAGGGCTACGACGACGTCCGGCCCGGCGCGACGACCGTCGCCGAGTGGACCTCTGCGGGTGGACTGGACGACTACACGATCGAAACTGCCGACTACGGGATGGACTTCGCCGAGGAGGACGAACTTGCCGTCGCGGACGTGGCCGAGGACTCGGCGGCGATTACTGAAGCCGTGCTGGCCGGCGAGCGTGACGACCAGTTCGCCGACGCCGTCGCGCTGAATGCGGCGCTGCGGATCTACGCGCGTGGCGACGCCGACTCACTTGAGGAGGGCATGGGGGCGGCACAGGCTGTCCTCGACGATGGGCGTGCTATCGATCGATTGGACGCGCTTCGGGATTTCTGATCGGTCCTTGTCGCCGGTGTAACTGCGGCTTGATTTGGAACGGCCACCGACTCGCTGGCTAGGAATCGATCGCACAGCTGGAGATGACAAGCAGGGAAAGCCCTCGACTCGCTGGCGGCCGCTGAACAGGATATCCTCTTCGCTTCGCTCACTCGGATAGAGCCTGCTCAGCGACGCTCTTTCAGCGCCAGCGAGCCTCGCCCTTTCATCCACCAGGATCGCGACTGCATCCGCACAGCAGGCCTGCCCTTCCCCGGGTTACTCGGCCACTGCGTTGCAGTGGCACTCGCTCCCGGCCACGGCGAGGCGGTCAGGTAGCGTGTTCCGCGCGAGGGCTGAGCGGAGCGAAGACCTCGGAATGCGCGAGCGGTGCAACCGCGAGCGCGCCACTTCGGCGCGGAACCGGGGAGGTGTGGGGACACAATAATGCTGTAGCGGTGCGGTAGCCTGGTGGATGAAAGGGCAAACCACGCTCGCACTGGAAGAGAGTCGTTGAGCAGGCTCTATCGAGCGAACGGAGTGAGCGAAGATATCCTGCTCAACGACCGCGAGCGTGGAGAGGGCTTTCGAGAACACGGAATCACGAGTAGCTGCGATATGATTTCCTAGCGAGCGTTTCGAATGTGAGTAAGCGCTTCCTCGGGAGTCATCCCGCGCACGCCACACGCACACGACAGCAGTTCGGGATCGCTCAGCTCGTCGACCTGCTCGCGTTCGTCTCGAACCAACGCCTCGCGCTCGTCGTCGTACGCGAAGGTCACCCGATAAGTCACCTGCGTCACACCCTCGATTTCGTGTTCGGCGTCGGGATCGGGATTCTCGATGGCCTCTTCGTGCTCGGCCTGCATGGTCTCTTTCCACTCTTCGAGGGTCGCCCCGGGATCGTCGGTCATGCCAGAGGGAATCCACAGCAGCGACAAAAGCCCACCGCCACCGTTATGGCCGCCGGCCGTCCACTCAAATGCATGAGCGATCTGACTGCGACACTGCACACGTCCGAAGGGACAATCGAAGTCGAACTTTACGAGGACCGCGCACCACGTACGGTAGAAAACTTCGTCAACCTGGCCGAACACGACCCGGCAGCTGACGACGAACCCGGCGTCGAGACGACAACGTGGGAGGATCCCGAGACGGGCGAGATCCGCGGCGACTCCCTGTACGCGGGCGTCGAGTTCCACCGCGTCATCGAGGACTTCATGGTCCAGGTTGGCGACCCGCTGGGCAACGGCAAGGGCGGCCCCGGCTATACGTTCGACGACGAATTCCACGAGGATCTGCGCCACGACGGGCCGGGCGTCCTCTCGATGGCCAATCGCGGCCCCAACACCAACGGCTCGCAGTTTTTCATCACGCTGGCTGCCCAGCCCCACCTCGACGACAAACACCCCGTCTTCGGTGAAGTGACAGACGGCATGGACGTGCTCGAAACGATCGGCTCGACCAGCACCGACATGCACGACCACCCGACCTCGCCGATCACGCTCGAATCCGTCGAGATCCACCGATAGAATCGGGACGAATTTTGGACAACGCCTTTCACTGTATAGCCGACAGTCTCGGGTATGCGACGACGCACCTTTCTGACCGGGACCGCCGCGGCACTGACCCCAGCGATCGCCGGTTGTGGCGGCGGTGGCAACGGAAACGGCAATGGAAATGGCAACGGTAACTCCGGTGGCAACGGCGATACGACCAGCGACGGCGGGATGATGACGACTGACAACGGTGGAATGACCACGACCACTGCTGGTGGCGCCATGACCACGACCGACGACGGCGGGACGACGACCGAAGCGCCCCCGTCGGAGCTGACGGTCACGCTTTCCGGCAGTTCGTTCGATCCGATCGAAGCACGGGTCGCGGTCGGCGGGACTGTCGAGTGGGTCAACGAGGACGGCTACGGCCACGACGTGACCAGCGCCCAGTACTCCGAGTCGGCAGACAGTTGGGAGTACAGCGAGTCACTCTCCGGTGGCGAATCCGTCTCGCGAACCTTCGACAGCGCCGGAATCTACGAGTACTACTGCACGATCCACGGCGAGAGTACGATGTGCGGCGTCGTCGTCGTCGGTAACGTCTCCTACGACGGCAGTCTCCCCTGTCAGAGTGGAGGCGGCGGCGTCGACTACTGATCGGCGACGGCGCCGGGGAGGAGTTAGCGCCAGGTTATCCGTGCGACAGCCACCAATGCGACCGTCTCAAGCCCACAGAGGGCAGCCATGCTCATCTGAATCGTCGGCGTCGTCACCCCGTACCATCGGACAAACGCATCGTCGAGCACGTAGAGGTACAGCCAGACGATATTCTCGACGAAGAGGAATACCGCGAAGACGAGGTACGCGAGGGTGTGACTGGCCCCGTGGCTTCGGTAGTTGCCGACCCAGACCCAGCCAAGCGCACCCAGCAACAGGAGGTTCGCGACGGCCGCGGCCTGCGCGACGGTCATCCAGATGCCCATCGATTCCTCCTTGTTCGGTCGCGGCTAAATGTGCTTTCCAAATTTCGTCCCATAATTACTCCTCCGAGACGGTTTCGAGTATCTCTTCGACGGTATCCCAGTGTGTGCGCACCTGTTCGGTCGGCAGGTAGACCGCACCGTAATCGTCCGACGAGGCAGTGACCACGTTGTTTTCTTCGAGGACGCGCAGATGGTGGGTGATCGTCGTGTAGTCCATTTCGAGGGCCTCTGCCAGCTGATTGGGATTGCGCGGTCGCTCCGCAATGGCTTCCAACAGCCGGACGCGCGTGTCCGCCCCCCGCGAACTCGCGAGCAACTGCCAGAGGACGCCCTCCATCGCGTGTCCGGTTTTCGTGGCTCCAATGTAAAACGAACTGGTCACCTCACCCCAGCAGGAACTGGATCGCCTCGGGAAACCGTCGTGCCCACGCGTCCTCGTGATGGATCGCGCCGGGCTCGTGGACATACCGAAGCTCCTCGTCGTATCCCAGTCCCGAAAGCGTCTCGACCAGGCGCTCGGCCCCCTGCTCGAACTGCGCTGAACGCTGATCGTGGTCGGGAAATTCGTCGCCGCCGACGTCGACGTAGATCCGGGCGTCGACGGGTCCCACGTCCTTGATCCAGTCGAAGATCGCCTCCCAGGGGCCGCCGACGGCCGGGCTCATCGCGCCCGCGAACCCAAAGACCTCGGGATCACGAAACAGTGAGTAGAGGCTGATCAGCCCACCCATCGACGACCCGAAGACGCCTCGATCGTGACGGTCGCCGCTGACGCGGAAGCGATCTTCGATCAGTGGAACGGCCGTCTCGACCAGCCAGTCGGCGTAGGCGTCCCCGAGCGGCTCGACGTCACCGTAGCGATCACGCTCCTCGTCGGGCAGTTCAGAGGCGTCGAAAAACGGCGAGTACTCGACGGTCCGCATCGCCTCGGCGTTGGGAATCGCGGTCACGATCGCTTCGAGGTCCGGGGCGAGCCGTTCCATCGTCTCGTCGACCTCCCACTCTCCGTCGTTGCTTGTCGCTTCGTCGAAGACGTTCTGGCCATCGTGCATGTAGACGACCGGGTAGTCCCGGGTTGTGTCGGCGTAACTCGGCGGGAGATACGCGAGCAGTTCGCGCTCGCCGTCGAGGTGATCGAACGAGACGGGGTCTGAGATCCGAACGTCGCCGACGACGGTGCTGTCGGGGCCGCCGTCGTACGGTCGCCACGAGACGTGCTCCATACCAGCGGGTACACCGGGCGGGTCATAAGTCCCAGGTCGCAGAATCGGCCGTGACCGATACCCCGAAGGGGGCCCGACTCCGAGCGAGGATATGAGCGACGCCGACGAACCGATCGACCCGGCCGAGGTCGGCGAGGCCGACGCCCCGCCGGTCACCGAGAAGCCGTACAAGCTTCTGTTCGAGGCCAACAAGTGCATCGGCGCGGGCAAGTGCGCATCGGTCTCTGCAAACTGGTCGCTGGACATCGAGACGGGGATCGCCGTCCCCGACGTGTACTTCTTCGACGAGTCCGAGCTCGATCACAACGTCCGTGCAGCCGAAGTCTGCCCCGCAAAGAAAGACCGGGGCGTGATCCACGTGGTCGACCGACGAACCGGCGAGGAGATCGCACCCGACCCCAATGGTGACGGGACTGTCTCGGTCGAGTGGTAAGCTACTCGCCGGTGTTTTCCGAGGGGCGAGCGCCTTCTGGCGGCCGGGCCTGCTCCGGGAGTAACGGTCTGTACTCTTCGTGTTCGAAGACGGCTATCTCCGTCCCGTCGATCGTCCTGACGTACGTGAAGATCGTGTCTTCATCGTAGACTGACTTGAACATCCCACGTCCGATCGTGAGGTCGTAGCGCAACGCTAGCAACAGCGTCGTCTTCGAGTCGAAGTCGAGTACCTCGATGACGAGGTACATGAACCCCTCGACCTCGGTGCTGTAGACCTGATACTGATCGAGGTCGTTGTGTTCGTATATCTCGCGAAACTCCTCGGCGTGATTGTCCGGCAAGACAGTCGAGATGCCGAAGCGATCGGGGTTGTCGTTGTCGGCACGACTGACCGGCGCAGTCTGAATGGTCTGGAAGGTCGCTGCCTCCCAGCCGTCCTCACGACGTGTCTCGGCGATCGATTCCATGTCATCGAGCGTCCGCTGCCAGGCTTCGTTGTGGAGACCTGCGTTCTCGGTAACGCGGTCGATGTACTCCGGCTTGTCGTCCATATACCCAGTTGGGAGATGCGGATGGATAACTTTTGTCGACGTTGTGTGATCGAAGACTACGCGACGATACCGCCGATTTCCATGAGAAACGACGCCACGAGGACTCCGACACCGCTGACGAACAGTTTCGTCGGCGGCGTGAGCCGCTCGCTCGGGTGAAGGTCAGTCCGGAGCCAGCGTAATGGCGAGATTCGATCGACCAATCGCTGAAAGCGGCCCGAACGCCGCCCAGCCGTCATCCCGGGACCGACGTCCTCGGGCGAACTGGGCCACATACGGGCCGTCGCGTATCCGATCACCAGCCAGCCGAACAGGAACAACAGCATCTTGACCAGTACGAAGTCGCCGCCGAAAACGATCGCCAGCAGCGTCGACACGACCGTCATCACGGCAACGACACTCACCACGTACGCGGTCGTATCGAGGACGACGAGCGTCGCATGGCGAATTCGCGATTCGGGCGGGCGGGTGCTCATCGGTGCCGGTTTTCGAGGACCGAACTGACGTCGCGATACGCGTCGTCGTGCCGATGGCAAAGACTCTCGCGGCCCGACTCGCTGACTGTGTGATACTCGGGTTTGATCGGCTCCTCGTCTGTCGCAGCGTCGACACTGTGGCCTTCACAGACGCTGCCGAACTCGTCGTCGAGCAGGTCGATGGCGTCCGCTTCGCGGTTGTTTCGGGCGAACTCTGCGACGGTGTCGAGCAACTCCTGAACGTCTGGGGGGAGATCGACACCGTCGAACAGTTCTTCGTAGGCGTCTCCAATGTTGCGGAACCGGGTTTCCCGGCCGAGCGCCTCGCCGATTCGTTCGCGGACCGACCGCTCGGCGCGTTCGCGCTCGCGCATGATCTCCCGGAGCGTGTTGATCCCCTGCCAGAATTCCTCGCTCTCGTCTTCGTACTTTGGAGGCCGGATCCGAGCCGGACAACGAGTGCTGAACGGACACCCTGCCGGCGGATACCGTGGGTTCGGCGGCGTCCCTCGAAGCGTGAACCGCTCTTTGTCGCTGGTCGGGTCCGGTTCGGGAATCGCCGACAGCAACGACTGCGTGTACGGGTTTGCAGGCTCGTTGAACAGCTCTTCGGTCGGGCCGATCTCCATGATGTGACCGAGATACATCACCGCGACTCGATCACAGATGTGCCTGACGACCGAGAGGTCGTGGGCGATGAACAGGTAGGTCAGGCCGAACTCGTCCTGCAGGTCCTCCAGGAGGTTGATGATCTCGGCCTGTACTGAGACGTCCAGCGCCGAGACTGGTTCGTCGAGCACGATAAACTCCGGATTGAGCGCGAGCGTTCGGGCGATTCCGATCCGCTGGCGCTGCCCGCCGGAGAACTGGTGGGGATATCGGTAGTAGTGCTCGCGCTCCAGGCCGACAGTGTCCAGCAAGTCCCGCACCTTCTGCCGTCGCTCTCTGGGCGTCTTCCACCCGTGAACGTCCAGTGGTTCACGAACGATCTCGCCGATCGTCATCCGGTCGTTCAGGCTCGAATCGGGGTCCTGAAAGACCATCTGGGCGTTGCGCCGCCACTCGTAGAGTTCGTCACCACTCAGGGTGGTCACGTCCTTGCCGTCGAAGTTGATCGTCCCCGCCGTGGCGTCTTCGAGTTGGAGGAGGGTTCGCCCGAGCGTCGTCTTCCCACAGCCGGACTCGCCGACTAAGCCGAGCGTCTCGCCACGTTTGATGTCGAAACTGACGCCGTCGACGGCTTTTACCGGCTGACCGCCGAATATACCGCCAGTTTCGTAGTAGGTCTTGAGGTCGCGGACCTCGACCATCGCATTCGAGTCTGACTGATCAGTCTCTTCAAGCGCGTGCTGGCTCATGCCTCGTCACCTCCGTCCTGCAGCTCGACGTGTCTCCTGACAGCCGCGGCCTCGGTGAGATCTTCGGGGTAGAGCAGACACGCGGCACTGTGTTCGCCATCACCGTCGTCCTCAACCGAAACCCGAACCGGGTGAACGTCTGTGCAGTCATCGAACGCCTTGGGACAGCGTGGCGCGAACCGACAGCTCGTCGCCTTCTCGTTCGGTGTCGGGACGCTCCCTTCGATCGTCCGGAGGCGCTCGCCCGGATGCTGGCCCGGGATCGACTCCAGCAGCCCCTGTGTGTAGGGATGTTTCGGATTCTCGAACAGCGTTTCGACGCCGGCCCGTTCGACGATCTCGCCAGCGTACATCACGTTCACGTAATCGGAGACATCGGCGATGACGCCCATGTCGTGGGTGATGAACATGATCGCCAGGTCCCGCTCTTCCTGCAACTCAGCGAGGAGATCCAGAATCTGGGCCTGGATCGTCACGTCGAGCGCTGTCGTCGGCTCGTCACAGATCAACACCTCCGGGTCGCAGGCCAGTGCCATCGCGATGACCGCGCGCTGGCGCATCCCGCCGGAGAACTGATGCGGATACTCCTTGATACGGCGACGGGCGTCGGGAATCCCGACGTCTTCGAGCAGGTTCGCCGCGGCTCTCGTCGCTTCCTTGCCACTGATCCCCCGGTGGAGCCTGAGCGCCTCTTTGATCTGGTTGCCGACCGTGTAGACGGGGTTGAGGCTGGTCAGGGGGTCCTGGAAGACCATCGCGAGTCGGCCACCACGCATCAGCCGCTGGGCCTCACCGCTGAGTCGTGTCAACTCGACAAAGCCCTCTGTAATGGTGTCGGGGTCGTCGGGATCGCCGCCGGTGACGAACACGCAGTCGTTCTCACCGACGAGATCGAACTGTTCGCCGTACCCCGCGGCAACGATGTCCGCGATCGTGACCTCCCGGCGAGTGTCTCGATCGAACTCACGCGGGGAGAGGTCACCACGTTCGCACAACTCGGCCGGGTCGTACTGCTGTTCGAGGCGTCCGAGATCGACGGTCCGTTTCGGGAACTTCGAAGCGTAGTCGCGGACGGCGTCGAGATGCTGAAATCGGACGCTGCTACCCTTGAGAACCCGACCAGGCGATTCGACCAGGCCCATCAGCGACCGTGCGGTGACGCTCTTTCCCGACCCGCTCTCGCCGACGATCCCGACGGTTTCGCCGGGGAAGATGTCGAAGCTGACCCCGTCGACGGCACGGATGGTCTCTTTCTCGGTGAAGAACGTCGTCTGGAGGTTCCGAACGTCGAGTATCGGGACCTCCTCGGACTCGGACTCGGACTCGGGGTCGGTCTCGGGGGCTTGCATCGACATTAGCCACCACCTCCGCCGGTGGCGGCCCCGTCACCGATATCGGCTTCGGGATCGACAGCGTCGCGGATCCCGTCGCCCAGAGCGTTGAACCCGAGCACGACGAGCGCGATCATGATGCCCGCGATGGTCGAGACGTGCCAGGAGTCGCCTCCGATGTACGATCGGCCCTCGTTGATCAGTCGCCCCCATTCGGGCGTCGGTTGAGCGATTCCGAGCCCCAGGAACGACAGTGCTGCGACGGTGATGATGATACCGCCGAGCAGTAGCGACGCGTAGATCATAATGTAGCTCATGATGTAGGGTGCCATGTGTTTGCGCATGATGTTTCGAGGCGTCTGTCCGTACGTCTTGGCGGCGTCGACCCACTCCTCTTCTGCGACCTGTAAGGATGGCCCACGTATCGATCGCCACATCCCGGGCCAGTAGGCGAACCCGAGGATGATAGCCAGTAATAATCCACCATCCAGGGGTTCTGCGAGCCAGTGGCCGGAATCCTGGAAGATGACGATTATCAGCATTACGAGGACGATCGCCGGAATCGAGATAATGGTGTCACTGAGGAAGACGACCAGCACGTCGAGCAGCCCCTTGTAGTAGGCTGTCAGAAGCGACAGCGTGACTGCGATGGCGACACCGAGCCCGACAGCCGACAGTGCGATAATCAGTGTCGTCCGCGCGCCGAAGGCCAGATGCGTGAGCATGCTTTGACCACTGGGTGTCGTCCCGAGGGGCATCCACCGATCGTAATTGTCGTAGCTCCACGGCCCGATGGTCTGTTCGTTGTCGGACTGGCTCTGGAGGTTCGCGAAGAAGTGGCGCTCGGTGACTACGTCACCGCTCTCCTCGTCGTAATATTCGAACTCGTGGTTATTCGGTTCGTAGATGTGCTCCTGTGCACCGACCGGACTCACCGCGGGTGCGAACAGTGCGAGGACGACAAACGCGAAGACGACGAACAGGCCGAACAGTCCCCAGTAGTGGTTTCGGAACCGACGGACTGTGTCGTCACGGGGCGTCCAATCGAGTTCGCGGTAGTGGGTCCGGTAGACGTTGTAGCCCTTCCAGGCCCAACCGAGACAGACGAAGGCGTAGATCCAGACCAGCGCGAACCTGACGGCCCACGCCCACTTCGGTTCTAGTCCGAGGAAGGTTCCTTCCCAGCCTCCGGCGGGCGTCTGGTGACCCATGTTCGGGATCACTTCGCGACTCGTGAGTGTCGGCAGATCCGAGAGAATCCCGAGGGCGCTGATCCAGGCTCCGAGTTCCTCGTCGAGGATTCCACCGACGGGCGTGTACAGCAACAGCGCCGCCAGCACCGCCAGCACCGCCGTCAGGAGGAGTCGCTCGGCGTAGAGTTGCGCCCGGCGGCTGAGGTCGTGGTCGAAGAGGTCGTCGAGCCCTATCGGAGAGTAATCCCGCAGGAAGAACGCGACGATGTACAGCAGCAGCAGTCCCACGATGTCATGGGCCAGTGACCCGGCGACCATACTGAGTGTCTCGCCGCTGAAGAAACTCGCGACGTTCCCTTCGATCCAGCGCGGCGTCGTCGTGATGCCGTCGAACAGGAAGTTCAGGGCGACACCGAGTTTCAACAATCCGTCGAGGATCCGACCGAATTCCAGTGCGACCAGCACGAGCACGCCGGCCAGCCAGACGAGGGCCGGTACCGGGTTCGCCCGCACTCGTGTGCGAAGCGAGCGTACCTCTGCTTCGGCGTCCGATGCAACCTCGCCATCCGGATGAGAGTTCAGAGAGTCACTCATTGTTGGGTACTTACTCGTGGGTCAACGATGGTGTACAGGAGGTCCTGTATGAGGTTCAAGAAGATGATGAGCAGTGCGAACAGGAAGACCAGCGCGGCCGCCAGCGGTAGGTCACCCTGGGTAAGCGAATCGAAGTAGAGCCGTCCGATCCCGTTGAGGTTGAAGATACTCTCGATGATCACCGACCCGCCGATCAGGATGAACGCCTCGTTGGTGATGATCGGGATCAAGGGGATCAGTGCGTTCCGGAAGATGTGCTTCCAGACGATCGTTCGTCCCTTCAGCCCCTTGGCCTTGGCTGTCTCGACGTAGTTGGCGTTGGCCGTTTCGAGCAAGGCAGTCCGAGCGATCCGAAGTTCAGTCGCCATCGCTGCCGACCCGAGAATCAATGCCCCCGGTAGTATCAGCTTGATATCTGTGGCGACGCCCAACAGCGAATCGAACGTCAACTGTGGGTTCCCGATGACTGATTGGGTGTCCGGCCCGAGCGTGTACCAGTTGAACAACCCGCTGTCGGCCCGCCGTAGAATCGCCAGGGCCATGATGCACAACCAGAAGTTCGGCATCGAGAGCCAGATGATCCCGCTGACCGATGCGACGTAATCGCCGGGCGTGTTCGGATTGAGGCCGGCGTAAAATCCCAGCGGGATCCCGATGAACAGCGGGAGCATGATCGCCCAGAACCCGAGCCACATCGTCACGGGTGCGACCGAGGCGATCGCTTCCGGGATCGGCTGGCCCGCCCGGACGACCCAGGACTCGCCCGAGAGCGTGAGTAGATCGACCACGTAATCAACGTACTGGTCCCACAGCGGATCGTTGAGCCCGAGGTTTTCTTCCATCCTGGCGACGTCCGCCGGATTGGCGTTTTCACCAAGCCGCGCCGCGACCGGATTCAACGGCCCCATTCGGAGCATGATGAACAGAAATGTCATCACGGAAAACAGAATGGGGACCGACAGCAGGAGTCGCTTGAAGAAGTATCTCCACCGACTCATACGAGTTCACCCGCCGATTGTCTATTCCACGACGTACCGTGCATACGTACCATCTGAGAGCCTCCAAGTAAAATCTGTCTCACTCACGGCGCGGGAGAGAGCCGTCTCAGGCTCTACTCTTCGTAGTTTTCTGAGAGTTCGACCTGCCAGTCGAGGTAGTAGCCGTTGTTCTCTTCGGGCATCCCGGAGGTGTCGGTGTTCTTCGGCTCGAAGCCGAAGTGACCGTAGGCGACGCTCTGCCAGCTCCACCCCCAGCCGAGGGTGTACATCTCCAGATTCCCGTTGTACCCGCGTTCCTGAAGGATGGAGAACCCTGCCGGGTCGACCTCGATCTCGACGCCGTTACCTGCGAGAGAGTCGCGCAGGTAGCCGACCGCGTCCATGTACGTCTGGCTGTCGTAGGTCGTCGCCGTCATGTTGAAGGGGCTATCCGAGGAGTAGTCGCTCATCGCGAGAACTTCCTGCGCACTCTCGAGGTCGTTCTCGTTGGGGCTGAACGGATACTCGTCGGCGAACGACTCGTAGCCATCCTGGCCGGTCGGCCAGATTCCGCGCGGCGTGAAGCTGTACGCCGGAACACCGCGCCCCGAGAACAGCTCGTTGACGATCTGCTCCTGGTTCAGCACGTACGCACACGCCCGCCGGACCTCGATCGGGACGCTCTTTGCGTTGAACGCCAGATATCGCGTCACCAGTTCCGGAACTGCGAGGTAGTTGACCGTCTCGCCGTTTTCCAGTTCGCCGTAGGTCCCGACGTCCCGGCCGCGGTCGTCCGTCTCTGAGACGCTGACCTTGGACCGTTGGTAGTACTGGGTCGGGAGCCCGAAGATATCGGCGTTCTGCTCGATCGCATAGGTGTAGGTCGGTTCGGTCCCCTCGATGATCGCCCAGTGGAGCGAATCGACGCTCGCAGTCTCGCCGTGGTAGTCGTCGAAGGCCGTGACGCGAAGTTCTTCGTTGAGCGTGAAGTAGTCGAACTGGAACGGGCCAGTCCCGTCGCCCATGTTCTGACGGAACTCGTCGTGAGACACTTCGCCCTCGTACCCCTCGATGTCGCCGACGATTCCCTCGGGGACGATCGAGAACGCCGTGTAGGTGAGTACGTCCAGCACCGACGGGTTCGCGTTTTGGATCTCCAGTTCCACGGTGTAGTCGTCGACGGCCGTCACGCCCAGCGAGTCCGGGACGACGCTGCCCTCACTGTCCGTCTCGTGGACTGCACCGACACCGGTGGCGCTGGAGAGCATGAAGTTCGCCCGGACGCTGTTGTCCGACTCGACGACGCGCCGCCAGGAGTAGACGACGTCGCTGGCGGTCAGTTCGCTGCCGCCGTGGAACATCACGCCCTGCTTGAGGTTGAACGTGTAGGTCAACCCGTCGTCGGAGATGTCGACACTCTCGACGAGCTTGTTGTTGACCTCTGCAACCCCGTCTGGGTAGTTCACCAGCGGCTCGTAAATCTGGGTGATGACGTTCGACGACGCCTCGTCGTCGGATTCGATGGGGTCGATGTAGTTGTGCGTGCTGTTGAGCAGGTTCAGTTCCGTGCTGCCGTCGGTCAGCTCCGTTCGATTGTGTTGCTGATAGGACGGACCCAGCGCGCCATACTTCGGGACTTCGACGTGGTCGTACCAGAACCGCTCGCCGATGTCGTGCATGAAGTTCAGCATGATCGCGCTGTCCCGTGCTGCCTCCTCGATCTCTACGAACGCCTGGTTGCGCGTCTCCTGGGCGTCCGGGTCGGGGTTATTCTCTACTGTCTCCCAGGCTTCCTGGGCTTTGTCGGCGTAGGTCGTCGGATCCAGCGACAGGCCGGACGGGGTATCGGCGCCGCCGTTGCCGTTCCCGTTTCCGTTCCCGTTGCCGTTGCCATTCCCGTTTCCGTTTCCGTTCCCGTTCCCGTTTCCATTTCCGTTTCCGTTGCCATTCCCGTTGCCGTCGTCGTCCCCACCGAGGAACGCCGAACATCCAGCGAGGCTGGCTGCGGCACCGCCGCCGAGGAGTCCGAGCATCTTGCGTCGCGTACTTCCTATTTTTTCATTATCGTTTGGTCCCGACATACTGGACTCACATTCTAAGAGAAAAGATAAAAACCTGTCGGCGTTTCGGCCTTCGAACTGCTATCGACTGGTTTCAAAAGAGGGAGGGCTGATTAAGGAGGTATTCAGACGTGATAGGTGGAAGAATTATAATCAGACATCCCTGGTATTCGAGAGGATAATAACAAGAAAAACAAATTGAAAGTTTCGATAGAATTCGAAACCGCTTTTCGGCTGCCACTGCGAGGGGGGGATGCGCGAGGGTGGCTGAGCTAGGCCAAAGGCGGCGGGCTTAAGACCCGCTCCCGTAGGGGTCCATGGGTTCGAATCCCATCCCTCGCATGAGTGTGCGGCGCAACTTCGCGCCGCACGGAATCGTCTGGAGAGATTCGAAGTAGAGAAGACGCAGCGTGAGCGAAGCGAACGATCGTCTTCGCGTAGTTCGAATCCCATCCCTCGCATAGCGAGACGCGAACGAACGTGAGCGTCTCGAACAAGTGAACGGGGAGCGTAGCGACCCGTGAGTGTGACTGCGGCGAACCGTCCGTGAGCCCCAATTGCAGCTGTTGGATTCGAATCAGGGAGCGGGAGGTGGACGAGCAGAGCGAGCGAACGGGAGCGACCGTGGGTCGAATCCCATCCCGCGCACAACGAGACGCGAACGGACGCGCGCGCCTCGAACAGGTGAACGAGGAGCGCAGCGACCCATAAGTATTCTGTCCCTCGCAAGTTCGTGAGCGACGACTACCTCTCCCTCGCATGAGATCGGCCTGAACCGTGTGAGGGCCGAGAGTGCATGGACGCGCCGTACAGCAACGACGATTTCCTTCGAGTGAAGAACTGACAATGAAATGTATAAAATAACTTTTACGATGTGAGTGTCTATCTATAGCACGGACAACGGTGTCCGGGGGAGATCAAGATGGAGGCCGAAATACGCCAGCGTATGACAGAAGAACGTGGGGTGGCCGAGCATCTGGAGCGAGCGCTCGACTCCACGGATGAACAGGAAAAACACTACCACATTCGACAGGCACTGCAGTTGCACATCAGCGAATCAGACTCGGAGTAGTCGATACGACGTATTTTTGAGTCGGCGCGCCCGTAAACTGGCCTATGACTGGAAGTCTGCCGTCAGATATTCGTGACGCCGTCGAGTCACACGACGCCTACACCGTCGACGATGGGCGGGCGTCAGTGACGACCACCGTTTTCGAAGGAGTCCTTACTACCGATGAGGCCGATGCAGAGTGGGCAGACCACTACGTGGTGACGGTCGTCGTGCCGACACTCTCCGCGGCGGTTGCCGGCGAGGTTGGCGACGCCGTCGAGTCCGGCTGGCTCGATACCCTCGAACGTCGTCTCGAAGACGCACCGAAGGCGACTCGCGCGACTGTCGATCTGGCCGCGTTCGAGGTGACTAGCGACGACGACACCGTGACCGTGACCTACGAGTTCACTAACGGAACTCCCAACCAAGCGATCGATATCGCCAAAACGTTCGTCGAGTACGTCGAGGGGACCTACGCCGAGGGTGTCGTACCAGGATACGACTACCAGCCGCCGGTCTCGAAGTTGCTCCAGCAGGCACAGTCCGGCAGTTCCGAGGGCGAGCGCGGCGGGACGCCGCTGTAGAAGCAGGCCGCGAGACCTAGTCCATCGCGATGTAGGTCTGCGTGTTTTCGACACCGTCGATAGCCTGGATCTGTGTCGCGGCGACATCTTTGACCGCCGCTGGTGAGTCGACCTCGACTTTCGCGATGAGGTCGATATCACCGGCAACGATGTGGGCGCTCAGGACGCCCTCGACGGCTTCGATCTCTCGTTTGAGACGGTCCGCTTCTCCGGTGTGAGCTTTGACCATGACGTATGCAATGACCATGTTAGGCACCTCCGACGGCTGCGCGGCCGGTTTCTCCGACGACGATACTCCGGACATCTCCGAGGACGTCGAAGCCGGCGACGATTACGAGCCGATCACCGTGCTCCAGTGAGACGTCATCAGTGGGGATGTCGAGCGCTTCGTCGTCTTTGCCGAACGCGAGCAGCCGCGAGTTCGCGGGCAGTTCGAGTTCGCTGATGCTGTAGCCGCGGACGGGCGAGGCATCGGTGATCGTGAACTCGACGAGCTGAACGTCGTGAGCGATGTCGGCGATCGCTCGAATGTTCCCGCCCAGCAGCGCGTTCTTGGCGGCGATCGCTCCCAGCCGTTCGGGATAGATGACTTCGTCAACGCCATCGGCGTATTTGCGGTAAATTTCTTCGCGGTAGTCCTCGTCGATGCGCAAGACAGTCCGGCAGTCGTAGTGGTTGGCAACCAGACAGGCCACGAAGTTGGTGTTGAGGTCGCCCGTGAGTGCGCCGAGCGCATCCGCCTCGTCGACGCCTGCTTCCAGCAGTGTCGACTCCAGCGATCCGTCTCCTTCGACGACCGCAAATTCGGCCGTGCGCGCACGATCTGCTTTCTGTTCGTCCCGCTCGACGACGACCACGTCGTGGCCACTCTCTCGCAATGCGCGGGCCGTTCTGAGCCCGACACGTCCCGCGCCCACGATAACGAATCGCATATGCCATCGTATGACTACCCGAGGGATAAATGTATGCACAGCGGCGGGATAGAGAGGCTCCGACTGCAAGGAGGAGCCGCCACGAAAATGAGCGGGAGCGAAGCGACACGCGAACAGCGAAACCCCCAGGACAGGTCCCGGAAGGCGGTCGCAAACTACTTGCCGTGCGGTGTTGTATCATACGTCACGATGGTGCGGGCATTTATCATGGTCAAGACGGCCGCAGGGAAGTCCGAGGAATTGCTGACAGCGGTTCGGGAGGAAGACGGTGTCGAGGACGCACATATCGTCGCCGGCAAGTACGATATTATCGTCGAAGCGGCTGGCCAGGAGGTCTACGACGTGATGCAGTCGGTCGCGACCGGAATCAGGAATATGGGCGGGGTCGCGGACACGCGGACGTACATCTGTCTCGAGTAGATCGGGCATTATCTGCGCCACTCGCGAGCGACATGACAAAGAGTCTCCGGGCCAAAGGGCGGGTATGGTCAGTGCGGCCGACGCCATCGGCCTCGTGATAATCGTATTACTCAACAGTGCCGTTGCGGCGCTTCTGACCCGATTCCTCCGGGTTCGGTTGCACACGTCGTGGGGAAGTGCCATCTACGTAGCGTTGCTCGGCCCCGTCGTGTTGCTCGCGCTGACGCTGGTTCTCAGCGGCGTCCTGAATCTCGGCGCGAACCTCGGCTCACCTGCCGCCGTGCTCCTGTTGACGATTGCCCTCCCGCTGTCGCTCGGGGCGACGTTCGACTACTTCTGGATGCCCGCTCCTGAGGAGGTCGAGTTGCCCGAGCAGCGAGATGCCGAACGCAGTGAGGCACCTCGAAGATAGCGGAGCGAGACGCCGAACGCAGTGAGGGGTCTCGAAGACAGCGAACGGCGTAGCCATGAGCAGGGAGAGGATCGACCCGCGAGAAGCGAGACGCCGAACACAGTGAGGAGTCTCGGATATAGCGAGCGGCGATAAAAGAGCCGCGAGCGAGAAGCAAAAGAAACACGCAACACACTTTGTGTTCGGGCCTGCAACGACGGGCATGGTCACATCGAGCGCCCCCGGGAAAGTATATCTCTTCGGGGAACACGCGGTCGTCTACGGCGAACCCGCGGTCCCGTGTGCGATCGAGCGCCGGGCGCGCGTCACCGCCGAGCAGCGCGACGACGACAAACTCCGGGTCAACGCGACGGACCTCACGCTTGACGGCTTTACCGTCGAGTACGACGGCAGCGTCGCCGAAACACCTGATATCGACGTTGCCGAGCCGCTACTCGAAGAGGGGATGGGATACGTCAATCAGGCGATCGAGCAGGCCCGCGACGCGGCCGACGCACCCGACGCCGGCTTCGACGTCATCGTCCAGAGCGCGATCCCGCTGGGAGCCGGGCTGGGTTCCTCCGCGGCAGTGGTCAACGCCGCGATCGACGCCGCGACACGCGAACTCGGTGTCGAACTCGATCCCCGCGAGATCGCCGACCGCGCCTACCAGGTCGAGTACGAAGTTCAGGACGGGCAAGCCTCGCGTGCGGACACGTTCTGCTCGGCGATGGGCGGCGCTGTCAGAGTCGAGGGCGACGATTGCCGCCAGATCCCGGACGTCCCCAATCTACCGTTCGTCGTGGGCTACGACGGCGGCTCGGGTGATACAGGCAAGCTTGTCGCGGGCGTGCGTGATCTCCGCGAGGAGTACGGCTTCGCCGCCGACACCGTCGAAGCAATTGGCGACATCGTCCGCGAGGGCGAGGCGGCCCTCGAATCGAACGACCTCGACGAACTGGGTGAGTTGATGAACTTCAATCACGGGCTGCTCGCGGCACTGGGCGTCTCCTCGCGGTCGCTGGACGCGATGGTCTGGGCTGCCCGGGAAGGCGACGCGCTCGGCGCGAAGTTGACGGGTGCCGGCGGCGGTGGCTGTATCGTCGCGCTCGATCCCACGGAGGGCACCGAAACCGCGCTGCGGTACACGCCGGGGTGTGAGGCGACTTTCCGAGCTGAGCTGGACACCGACGGCGTCCGGGTGGAGTCGTGAAGACAGTCCTCAAACTCGGTGGGAGCGTCGTCACCGACAAGTCCGAGCCCGAAACCGTCGATCGAGGGGCACTCGAGGCCGCTGCAGCGGCGATCGCCACAGCTGACAGCGACGGGCTGGTCGTCGTCCACGGCGGCGGGAGCTTCGGCCACCACCACGCCGCAGCCCACGGCGTCACTGATACCGAGGGGACTCACGACGCTGCGGGGATTCTGGCGATCCACGACGCGATGCGCGAACTGAACGACGCCGTCGTGAATGCGTTGCAGGGCCGTGACGTCCCGGCAGTGCCGATCCACCCCCTCTCGGCTGCCCACCGTGACGCCGCGGGTGAGACGACTCTTCCCAGTGAACAGGTCGAGACAATGCTCGCAGAAGGGTTCGTTCCCGTGCTTCACGGCGACGTGATTGCACAGTCGAGAGAGGGCGCGACCATCCTCAGTGGCGACGAGATCGTGACGCTGCTCGCAAAGCAGCTCGCGGCCGACCGCGTCGGCCTCTGTTCGACCGTCCCAGGGGTGCTCGACGCCGACGACGAGATCATCGAGCGGATCGACGCGTTCGAGACAGTTGCAGATGTGCTGGGGGCTAGCGACGTGACCGACGTGACGGGCGGGATGGCAGCGAAGGTCAGGACGTTGCTCGAACTCGACACGCCAGCGTCGATCTTCGGACCCGAAGATCTGGAAGCGTTTCTGGCAGGTGAGCGCCCGGGGACGCTCGTCCAGCGACGCGGATAGCACAACAGAGGCATAAGGTACTTGCCACTCACTTCCGAGGTCACAGGCATGGCTGCCCTCTCTGCACGTGAGTCGTTTCGATACGGGGTGCGACTGTTCGGCTATCTGCTGGTGACGACGGTGCTCGGCGGCGGGCTGCTCGCCGGCGGGATCGCGCTCTCGACGCGAGTCGAGGTGATGGCGACGCTCTCGGGGACGAGCGACGGCAGTTACGCCGTCATCGCGGCCGCCGTCGGCCTCTCGCTTCTGGGTGTACTCGGCTTGCTCGCTGGACTGTTCGTCGTCGGATTCGTGACTGTCACCGAGGCTGTGCGAGTGGGAATCGACCGCTCGTCGCTCGGCCCCGGCGTGGTCGGCTCAGTCGATCCGAACGCCACCGAGTTGGAATCCGACGAAGCCGCCACAGACGACCAGCCCGACGAGGAACAACCGGAAACCGAGGATCCACTCGGCGGCGGTGGCGCCGACCCGTTCGGCGATCGAGACGATCCGTTCGACGAGCCGGAAACCGAAGATCCGCTGGGCAGGACCGACGACCAGCCTGAAAGTCGGCAGGCTGGCCCGTCCCAGGAGGGCGACGACGAGGCCTGGCGACGCGAGATCGAAGCCAAACTGGACGATGAAGAACAGTCCCGGCCGCAGGAATGAGTGGATGAGAGAACCGATCGCGAAGGCACGGGATCGGGATAACCTCATGTTTTTACTTTGAATGGAATATTGGCAATGTCATGAGACGACGGCAGTTTCTCGGAAATGTTGCAGCGGGTTCCGGATTGGGGGCCGCTTTCGCGTCCGACACGGCAGTGGCGGCCGAGACGGCACAGAGTGATCTGACGATCGAGGATCCGACCGGAGACGACGACGGGCCCGGGACCTACATGTATCCGCCGAATGAAGAATTTCCCGAGGGATGTTACGACGTCTCCGAAGTCGTCATCACGGATTCGACGACCCACTGGGAGTGGACTGTACATATGAATGGCCCCGTCACCGATCCGTGGGGCGGCGACGACGGCTTCAGCGTCCAGGCGTTTCAGGTGTACTTTCATGATCCCAACGCGCCAATCGACACTCCACAGTCGGCCACGGGTCGGGATGGGTTGACCTCGGACTTTCAGGGGGGGTATCACTACCGTGTCGTCGTCCACGGCGGCGGTGGGCCGAAAGCCGTCGAGAGCGCGGATGATGAGATACTCGTAGACGGTATCGAGACGTCGGTCAGCCGCGAAGAGAATACAATCGGCTTTCGCGTGCCCAAATCACCGTTCCAGACCGACGACATCGAACAGATGAAGATGGCATTCCTCCTCCTGAGTAATGATACCTTCGGGACCGGTGACGTTCGACAGGCGTTCGCTCCGGAAGCTGGCGACTGGACCTTCGGTGGTGCAAAAGAAGATACGACCGAGACAGCGCCGCGAGTCATCGATCTGGTCGGGCCGGAGACCGTCCTCGATCAACAGGAGATCCTTTCGGCGTACGACGCTGGGTCGGTCGCGACGATTCCGCTGTACCCGGTCGAAGCGCTGGTCACGGGCGAGCCGTCCGAGGAGGTGCGAGCGGTAGCGTCGCCAGGGCCAACGCTGTTCGCCGGCACGGAGGGACAACTCGACGCGTCGGACTCCTCGGATCCGAGCGGTCAGGAGTTGCGCTTCCAGTGGGAACAGACGATGGGTCCAGAAGCGGCGTTGTCGAACGCCACGTCGGCACAGCCGACGTTTGTTGCTCCGCGGGTCGACTCGGAGACGCGCGTCGAGTTCAGGGTGACGGTGACCAACGAGGACGGCGATTCGGGGACTTCGACCACTGCCGCGGTGGTCCGCCCGCAGTCCGAAAATCCCGCACCGGTCGCCAGCGTCGCGACCGGCGACCGGGCGGTCGACCCGGGTAGTGTCGTCCTGCTGGACGGCGCGTCCTCGGAGGATCCAAACGGCGGCGACCTGGTCTTTCAGTGGGAACAGACCGGTGGCAAACCGACCGTCGAACTCTCTATGGCCGACAGCTTCTCAGCAGCCTTCACTGCGCCGCAAGTCGACGAGGACACCACCATGGAGTTCACGCTCACCGTCAGTGACAGCCAGGGGAAAGTCGACACCGAGACCGTCTCTATCACCGTCCGTGGTACCGGGACGGAGACGACGACCGTGCCCGAGACCCCCGACACGACGACGAAATCGTGGGAGGAGACGACGATCGAACGCAGCGACGAAAACGACACGACGAGGACGCCAGTCGACACGAGTACACCGGGTGAAACGAGGACGCCAGTCGATACGAAGACGCCGCCAACCTCGGACGACACTGCGCTGCCGGGCGAGTCCGAGGACGAAACAACCGGAAGCGGATCCGGCCCGGGCTTCGGCGGTGCACTCGGCATTCTCGGTGTCGCAGGCGGTGCGGTATACGCGACGAAGCGACGCCTCGCCGACGAGTGATACGGACCACTGTACGTCTGTTCCGCGTCGACCGCCCGAAATCGGGCGGTCGGAGCGGTAAATCGTTTCAGCAGTCCATATGGAGTGCGAGTCTGTTTCGGCCTGTGTGCGTTTGTAATTATAGATAGGTACTTTTATTTGGATTCTCGGGAGAGACGATAGCACGATGCAGCACCCGTTGGTTCTCGGCGCAGCGCTGGGGCCAGCCACTGCACGAAGCCCTAACAGGGAATGAAACGACGACAGTACCTCGGCGGCATGGCCACCCTCGGTACGTTTTCGGCCATGTCCACAGTCACAACGGGCGCACAGTCACTGGCAACGACCCGATCGGTCGGCGACACCCACCATCCGGGACCGCCGCGTGTCATGCACGCTGGCGAGCGGCTCGTCGACCCGCTCACCCCCGACTACAAGGGCGACGGCGCACCGGACGGCCGGAGCGTGCTCGCACCCCGGATCCCCGATCCCGAACGCGATCCGGACAATTACGCGTCGGACGCGTTCACCTGGCGCGTCGTCGACACACCGGCAGACAGCGACGTCTCGGGGTTTTACTCCAGGACCGAGGAGTACGACTACGGGACGAACGTCGCGGAGTTCGACCCTGACGTCCCAGGCACGTACACGCTGGAGTTGGACGCACCGGACGGAACCCATCAGCTCACCGTTCGCGTGTTCCCAGAGCCCGTCGACGGGGCGGCTGGCCCGCCGCGGGTCGACCCCGCCACCTCCCTCGACGGCGACGAGTTCGTCCTCGAAGCCAACGCCGCGCCGGCACCCGAGAGTGACACCGCTCCCGAGGCCCTCGACGTCGAATTCCTCGTCGACGACCGGGACACCCTGAACGAGAACGACCTCACAGTAGAGGGTTCGACCGCGCGCGTCCCACAGAGTGCGATCGACGGCACAGGTCGGATCCACGTCGTCGCGGCCGACGGCCAGCCTGGGATCCTCGGGACGGTCGAACTCAACGCCGACGCAGGCGAAGCGACGCGGCCGGACACGCCCCCGGAGTGGATCCACGACTCGGTGATGTACCTCATGTTCACCCGGTCGTTCGGCTCCGAGGCCGGCGAGGTGGACTTCCAGTACCTCCAGAACAGGGTCGACTACCTCTCCGACCTGGGCGTCGACATCGTCTGGTTGACGCCGATCGTCGAGGCCACCAGCCACCAGGAAGACAACCCGCCGGGCGGACCACACGGCTACGACACGACGAACTACTTCCAGACGACCGACGCGCTGGGGAGCGTCGAAGCCTACGAGGCGTTCGTCGAGTTGTGCCACGAACAGGACATCAAGGTGTGCTTCGACCTCGTGATCAACCATACCGACGCCCAGCATTCCTTCTTCGCCGACGCCGACGCGAACGGGACCGACTCGAAGTACTACGAGTGGTACGAGCGCCTCGCGGACGGCACGCCCAACAACTACTTCGGGTGGAAAGATCTGATGAATATCAATTACCAGAACGTCTCGATGCGCGAGCACGTCCTCAGCGTCGTCGACTACTGGGCTGACATCGTCGACGGCTTCCGGTGTGACATCGCCTACGGCGTCACCCACGACTTCTGGAAGGAGGTCCGCCAACTGATCCGTGCCAAAGACAGCGACATCTTCCTGCTGGACGAGGCGATCCCGTACGGGCCGCGTTTCAGCGAGGGTGAGTTCGACATCCACTTCGACGAAGTGCTGACCGAGCGCGTCCGCTCGATCGGCAAAGGTGGCGTCGACGCAGCGGCGCTGCTGGATGCAGTCAGCGAGCGCAAGAACCGCGGCGTCCCGGACCACACGATCTTCCTGCAGTACGTCGAGAACCACGACATGACGCGGTATCTCGACGAGGCTCCGAAGCCAGCCGAGCGCGCGGCCGCCGGCGCGACGTTCACGCTGCCCGGGATGCCGATGCTCTACTACGGCCAGGAGCGAGCGATCACCGAGTACAGCGAGCCCCGCGTCGAGGAGCGCGGCCACTTCCGCTCGTTCATGAACTGGGAGGAGTACGACGAGGACCACCTCCAATTCTACAAGAACCTCGTGACCGCACGGAAAGAGGTTCCAGCGCTCAAAGACGGGTCCGACCTCGTCGGGGCGTACTACGAGAGCGATAGCGAGCAGGTCGTCGCCTACGGGCGCGACGCCGGCGACCAGAAGGTCGTCGTCGTGCTCAACTTCACCGACGGCACTGAGCAGGTCGCGCTGCGTGGCCCGGTTTCGACGACCGACCTCGTCTCGGGCGCGGATGTCGGGATCGACAGCGACGATGAGCGAACTCACGTCGAAGTCGATTCTGTGGCCGTACTCGAAACGTCGTCACTGTCGGGTCTGGGGAGCCACGTCGCCGGCATGGACGACGCGACCGGCGACGACCACGGCCCCGGCAGCTACACCTATCCGACTGCCTACCCCGAAGGCGCGTTCGACATCTCGGGGCTAGACCTCTACGAGAGCGAGACGGACTATCAGCTCCGGTTCACGGTCGACGGCCCCGTCGTCCAGGACGACGGGCTCGCAGGCCAGCACTTTCAGATCTACGTCCGCGATCCGACAGATCCCGACGGCAGCGAGCAGGCCCGCGAGGGGCTGGATGCGCTGCTCACAGAGAACTACCAGTACCGGATCGTCGGCGACGAAGACCACGGCGTCCGCGTCGAATCGGCAGATGGAGAGGTCGTCGCGGGCGGAGCGCTGTTCGCCAGCCCGTCGACGAACTCGATTCGCCTGGATATCCCGAACCACGCCATCCCCGGCGGGCTGAGCGACAAAGAGCTCGCGCCGCTCGTGCTCGGGTACGACCCCGACACGCCGGGCAACGTCGCTCGCGTCGGCGAGTCCGCGGGCGAGATGGCGTTCGGCGGTGGCGGCGAGAACTACCCACAGGTGATCGATCTGATGATGCCCGCCGACCGGACGCAAGCCGACGCGCTCGAACCCGGCGACGACCTGGCCGAGATTCCCTACGTCGTCCTCGGAGACCCCTTCGACGGCGAACTCGTCGAGCAGTGGGAAGACGAGACTGGCGACGACACCGGCCCCGGATCGTACACCTACCCGACCGACGGGGACCTCCAGGAGGGCGAACTGGACGTCGAAGCGTTCGATATCCGCAAAGAGGGTGACCGCTACCGGTTCACCTACCACTTCGCTACCGACATCTCCAACCCGTGGACGGGCCAGCACGGTTTCTCCGTCCACCATCTCCAGGTGTACCTCGACAATCCCACAGCCGAGGCCCCGACGGCGACCGACGGGCGTGCTGGGACGAACGTCGCCTTCGAGTCGCCGTACACCCACCGGATCACAGTCGAGGGCTACGAAGGTGAGAGCGTCGTCGAGAACGGCGCGGGCGAAGTCGTGACCGAAGACGTCTCAGTCGGGGCCTACCAGGCGCTGAACGCGATCACGTTCACCGTCCCACGGGAGGCCCTCGGCGGCGAGATCGACAGCGCGTCGGTCGCGCCGCTGGTCTTCGGCTTCGATCCAGAAGGGCCGGGCCGCGTCATGCAAATCGAGCCACAGGCGACGAAGAGGAGCTTCGGCGGCGCGTCGGGGACGGACGCTCCGGCCGTCGTCGACATGGTGACACCTGAGGGGGTTGCCCAGAGCGACGTGCTCGCAGACGGGCAGGCGATCCCGTATCTCTCGCTGGCCGGCTTCTCCGGGACACTCCTCCACAGCTGGGACGACCCGGCCGGCGACGACCACGGCCCCGGCAGCTACACCTATCCGACCAGTGACCAGGTTCCGGAGGGGACCTACGACATCCGATCGGTCGAACTCTATCAGGTTGCTGACCGCTACCGGTTCGTCTACTACGTTAATAGCGAAGTGGCCAACCCGTGGGCGGGTGCTGACGGCTTCTCGCTGTACGATCTGCAGGTCTATATCCGGGACCCCGCCGCTGGAAGCGGGGTCGCGAGTTCGACCGAAGCGCGAGAGGGAGTCAACGCGAAGTTCACACAGCCCTACCACTACCGCGTCGCGGTCAACGGCTACAGTCGCCGCGTCGTCGAATCCGCAGACGGCTCTGCGATCACCCAGGACGTCGCCGCACAGGGTCATCCCGACCTGCAGGCAATCTCCTTCGACGTGCCCGCCGATGCTTTCGAGGGCGATCTGCGCGAGATGCGTTTCGCGCCGCTGTGTCTCGCACACGATAACTACGGCACAGGAAAACTCAGGGCCGTCAACGCCGAGGCCGCCGAGTGGCGCTTCGGTGGCGGCCGTGACGACGAGATGAATCCCAACGTGATCGACATGATTACGCCGGAGGATGTCAGCCAGTCCGAGGCACTCGCCTTCTCCGCCGAGAGTCAGGCTCGCCTGCCGTTCGTCCCCGAAGCCGAGACCGACCCCGGCAAGCCGGTCGCGCTGGCGGAAGCACCCAGCACCGCGTTCGCGACGACCGAAGTGACCCTGGACGCCTCGGGTTCAAGCGACCCGCAGGAGCGGAGCCTCAACTTCGAGTGGACACAGACCGGCGGCCCGGACGTCGAACTCTCGGACGCGACAGCGACCCAGCCGACGTTCACTGCACCTGCTGTCGAGGAGGCGACCGACGTCGCGTTCGAACTCACGGCGACGGATCCGGACGGCAACAGCGCGATGTCGTTGACGACCGTGACCATCGAACCGCAGTCTGAAAACGACGCGCCCGTGGTCCGGACGAACGGCGATCAGACGGTTTCTCCGGGTGACCCAGTCCTACTCGACGGGGCGGCGTCGGACGATCCAAACGGTGGGACACTGTCCTTCCAGTGGGAGCAGACTGGCGGCCCAACTGTCGACCTCTCGAACGCCGACAGCTCGGGCGCGGCCTTCACCGCACCCGACGTCGACGGGGAGACGACGCTGACGTTCGAAGTCGCCGTCGCGGACGGCCAGGGCAAGACCGTGACTGACACCGTCGCAATCACTGTCCGCGGAAACGGCGGCGGTACAGAGACCGACGAGGGCGGCGATACCGGGAGCGGGTTCGGACCCGGCTTCGGTGCCGTCTCGGGCGCGCTCGGGACGGCTGGCGGGCTCGCCTACGGTGCCCGCTCGCTGCTCGACGACGCTGACGAATCCGAGGGAGACTGATACTGCCGGCTGTACGTTCGTAACGATATTTGCCAGTCCGAGGTGGCGAATTCGTTCTACAGGTTACAGCCGGTAGTACGAGGTCGGACGCGAAACGGGGCCACCCCAACCCACCCATTAACCGTGATATTTATACCACCCATCTGAGTGGGGTGTACGCATGAAGCGGAGACAGTATCTCGGCAGCATGGCAGCGATCAGTGCGGTATCGGCCTTCGGCGCGGTGCCAGCGAGCGCCCAGGAGTCACAGACGATTGCCGATCCGGAGGGCGACGACTACGGACCTGGAACGTACACCTATCCGACGACCGACCAGCTTCCAGCGGGGTGTTTCGACGTGACAGCTGTCGACATCGAGAGCACGGACAGCGCGTGGGAGTTTACGTTCCAGATGGGGACTGTTCCCAACTCCTTCGCGTCGGACAGTGGATTCAGCGTGCAGGTGTTCCAGCTGTACTTTCACGATCCAAACGCCCCCGATGACGCGCCAGCGACGACCGAATCCAGGGAAGGGGCAATGTCGACGTTCGAAGAACCCTATCACTACCGGCGGCACGTCACTGGGTTCGGCGAGGCGTTCGAAGACGCCGACGGCAACAGTGTCAACGACGATGTCTCTTCGTCGGGCAGCACGAGCGACAACACTGTCACAGTCCCCGTCCCGAAAGCGCCCTTCGAGACGGACGACGTCACTGAACTCAAAGCCGCGATGCTCGTGTTCAGCCAGGACGGAGAGGGGGGCATCGGAGGCATCCGGCAAAACCTGGCTGCGGAAGCCAGCGACTGGACGATCGGCGGCGTCAACGAAGACGCCTACGACAGTGCGCCGAGAGCGATGGACCTCGTCGGCCCCGAAAGCGTCCTCAACCAGCAGGATGCACTGAGCTACTCGGCCGGGTCGCCGCCGGTCATTCCACTGATTCCGATCGCGAATCTCGTCTCCGGGGAAGCCCCCAGCAGTGGCGGTCCGCCGACGGCCGACGCGACAGCAGATCCCGGATCGGTCTACAGTGGCGACGAAGTCACCCTGGACGCCTCGGGCGCGACAGATCCAGACGGGCAATCGCTTTCGTTCCAGTGGACACAGACGAGTGGCCCGTCAGTCTCGCTCTCGAACGCCACGTCGGCCCAGGCGACGTTCACCGCACCGGAAGTCGACGGGGAGACGGCCCTGGCATTCGAGGTCGAAGTGATCGATCCCGACGGAAACGCCGCCACTGCGTCGACGAGCGTCACCGTCCAGTTCAACGCGGCACCGACCGCCGACGCCGGCGAGAGCGTGACCGTCAATCCGGGCGACTCGGTCACCCTGGACGGTAGTGGGTCGAGTGATCCCGAAGAGAGTTCGCTGAGCTACGAGTGGGCTCAGACCGGCGGTTCCACGGTCGAACTCGACGATTCGACCGCAGTGAGTCCGTCGTTCACGGCCCCGGACCTCGACAATACGTCGACACTGACGTTCGAGCTTACGGTCGAGGACGGACGAGGCAAGACCGCGACTGCGACCGTCGAGGTTACCGTCGAAGTTGAAAGTACGCCGACCACCGAAGAGCCGACTACAGAAGAACCAACTACAGAAGAGCCGACTACCGAAGAGCAGACTACAGAAGAGCCGACCACCGAGAGCGACGGCGGGGACGGAGATACAGGAAGTGGATTCGGCCCCGGCTTCGGCGTCGTCTCGGGCGCGCTCGGGACCGCAGGCGGTGCAGCCTACGCGGCGAAGCGACGTCTGGGTGGGACCGACCCCGATCCTGAAGACGCCGATCTCGAAGCGCGCGACGAGGAGTAGGGCCGGGCGTCGACAGTCCGTCTCGGTCTGGCACGCGGGACAAAGCTAAAGACTTAACCGCCTTACAGGCCCAAGTACGGACAATGGCTTTTGAGGATCTCCTGGAGGACCCGGTTATACAGAAGTACCTCCACGAACTCGTCGGACCGAAAGGGATGCCCGTCGCCGCCGCGCCGCCGGACGGCGAAGTGACGGACGAAGAACTCGCCGAAGAGTTGGGACTGGAACTCAACGACGTGCGCCGTGCACTGTTCATCCTCTACGAGAACGACCTGGCGAGCTATCGCCGCCTGCGCGACGAGGATTCAGGATGGCTGACCTACCTCTGGACGTTCCACTACGAGAACATCCCCGAGCAACTCGAGGAAGAGATGTACCGCCTGCTCGACGCGCTCGAACAGCGCGAGGACTACGAGTACAACCACGAGTTCTACCTCTGTGAGACCTGTGGGATCCGCTTCGAGTTCGGCGAGGCCATGGACTTCGGCTTCGAGTGTCCGGACTGTGGCTCCCAGCTGGAGGCTATGGAGAACACGATGCTCGTCGACGCCATGGAAGACCGGATCGAAGAACTGCGGGACGAACTCAACGTCGAAAACGAACTCGAAGCCTGATGGTCGTCCTCGCTACAAAGTGTTACGTCGCCGGTGACGCCCGCGAGCGGACGATGGACTCGCTGCGCTCGCAAGTCCAGAATCTGCTGGGCGAGTTGGACGTAACCTACGACGTCGGCATCCGTGACGACGACTTTCCGACGGTGCCGATTGAAGGCCCCGACGAGACGATCGCGCGAAACCTCCTCCGCGAGGAGTTCGGGCAGATCACCCCCCATCTCAGCCCGGGCGAGGTCCACGTCGGGACCCTCGAACGCTGGGACGAGGACGGATTCTACCTCGACGCCGGCCAAACTGTGCAGATTCCGGCCGACGAGATCGGTCTCGGTCCCGGCTCGCCCGAACAGATTCGGACCCGATTCGGCCTGGTCCAGCACCTCCCGCTGCGGTTCGTCCCACAGGAGGACGGGCCGGCCCGGCTGGCCGACGAGGAGCGTGACCGACTGTTCGAGTGGACACGTGGGACGGGTCGCGTCAACGTCAACAGCGCGACGCGGGCGGAGGTTCGCGCGACGGTCAACCGCGCGGGCCACGCCCAGGACATCGTGACCGTGGAGCGACTCGGACTGCTCGAACAGAGTATCGTCTGCAAAGAGGGAACCGATCCGCCGGGGCTGCTGGCGAGTATCGGGTCGTACCTCTCGGCGGAGCTGCTCGCAGTCGTTCCATGAATCGTCGGTATCTTGTCCTGCTCGGCCTCGGCGCGCTGGTCGTCCTCACGGGCTGTCTCGGCGGTGGCGGCCCGTCCGACGAGGAGTTGAACCGGAACGCGACCTACGACTGGAATACCACCGCCAACGGAACGATCTGGATCAGCGAAAACTCCTACAAGTCCGTCTACCGGATCGACAACCGGACCCACTTCAGCGTTTACCAGCGAGATACGTTCAACAACCGAAACCCGTTGCCGATACGCGCACTCAAGTTCCGCTATCCCAACGGGACAGTCGTCAACGCCACGGCGTTCGAGGTCAACACCAACGACGATCGGACCCGGATGGAACTGCCGAACCGGACCGGCCGACTCGCGTTCACAGCCGACAAAAACGGCAAGAGCGTCCGGACACCGACGTTCGCCGACGGAAGCTACGAAGTCGTGTTGCCACGCTCGACGAACGTCGGCATTCCACTGCTCTCGCGTGTCAATCCCGGCGGCTACGAGCGTGACCGAGTCGACGGTCGCGTCCATCTTCGCTGGTCAGATACCGACAGCGATACGCTCTTGATAGAGTACTATCTCGACCGCGACATCTTGATCTTCGGGGGCTTCTTCGGGCTGCTCTTGCTCGTCGCGATCGGTGGCAGCGCCTACTACTGGCGGCAGATCCGGACGCTAGAGAAACGTCGGGAAGAAGTCGGACTCGACGTCGAAGACGAGGACGACCCTCGGGATCAGGGGCCACCGCCGGGAATGGGCTGATACAGTCGGCCCCGTTCCGGCTCTCGAAGAGGGCTGACTGGCGGTCGCCACGTCTTTGCTTGTGCACCGTGTACGGCGAGTATGCGCGTCGCGCTGGTGAGCGTCGGGGACGAACTGCTGGCCGGGGACACTGTCAACACGAACGCAGCCTGGTTGGCCCGACAGTTGACCGACCGCGGCGTCACCGTCGAGCGCGTCACGGCCGTTCCCGACCGCATCGCCGACATCGCACAGGTCGTCAACGAGTACCGCGCAGACTACGACGCCGTGATCGTCACTGGCGGGATCGGGCCGACACACGACGACGTGACCATGGAGGCCGTCGCTGCGGCCGTTGGGCAGGAACTCACCCCGAGTGCGGAGGCGCTCGAATACATCGAAACGCATCGCGGATACGCCCGGGCAGACCTCACCGACGGGACGGCCGATATTCCGGCCGATGGGACGTTCATCCCGAATCCCGAGGGCGTCGCTCCGGGCTGTCACGTCGAAAATATCTACGTCCTCCCTGGTGTTCCCGAGGAGATGCGCGGGATGTTCGGCGAGGTCGAAGCGGCGTTCAGCGGGACGATCCAGCACACCGAGACTGTGACTGCCGACGAACCCGAAAGCGCGCTGCTGGATCGGATCGAGACGCTTCGCGAGCGCTTCGACGTGACTGTCGGTGTCTACCCCGGCGAGCACGTCCGTGTGAAAGTGTCGGGTCCGGACGAGGAGACTGTCGAGGCTGCGGCCACGTGGCTGGGCGAGCGAGTCGAACGGCCTACTGATCAGTCCCGATAGAGGTAGGCAAGCCAGCCCAGCGTCAGTGCGAGGCTGCCGATCGTGACGAGTGCGCCTGTGAGGTTGATCAGGGGTCCATCGACCGCCGTCTCGGCGAGTGGCACGAGCATACCTGTCTCTCCGTAGCCGGCCATCAAAAAGTGTGTGTCTCGCCCTCAACTCGCCCGGCGTGATCGCGCCCGTTCGTGCTGATGAGCCGCCTTGCGAGTTTCGCCTTTCTCAGCCAATAGCGCGGCGAACGCTTCGTGGATTCGGGCGTCCGGTTCGAGATCGAGTGCCTGCTCGTAGTGCCGGGCCGCACTCTCGTGATAGCCGGCCGCTGCGAGGACATCGGCGTACTCTCGATGGACGACTGCGTCGTCCGGGCGCTCGTCGAGTACCAGCTGGAAGTGATGAGCGGCTCGCGCGTGCTGGTCCGCCTCGGCGAGCGAGCGTGCGTGATCGAGTCGCGCCGCTGGATCGTCAAACTGTGCTGTATACGTCTGTCGTCGGTCAGTCCGATCCGAGGCCCCACCCCGGAGTCGGTCGGCGAACTGTTTGAGTTTCGAAAGCATCTTTCCCCCCCAGACAGACGCTGATTCGACCATGTGAGTGTTAAACGTTCGTCAGACACCGAGGGGCTTTCGTGCTGGCGCACCCACCCTGGAGTATGCGCAGTATCGGCTTGGTCGTCAACCCCATCGCCGGCATGGGTGGACGCGTCGGGTTGAAAGGGACCGATGGAATGGTCGAGCAGGCGCGCGAACGCGGGGCACAACCGCGCGCGACCGACCGCGCCCGCGAGGCCCTCGAGGCGATGGCGTCGACCGACGCCGATGTCGAACTGCTGACCTACGCCGGCGTCATGGGCGAGGCTGTCGCCCGTGAGGCAGACTTCGATCCCGTCGTCGTGGGCGAACCAGCCGCGGGACCTGGTGCCGACCTCGGGGAGACGACGGTCGAGGACACTCGCGCGGCAGTACAGACGTTTGTCGAGGAGAGCGTCGATCTCGTGCTGTTCGTCGGCGGCGACGGGACAGCCGTCGACGTCGCCGAGGCGCTCGACGGCGCGGGAGTGCCCATCTTCGGCGTGCCCGCTGGCGTCAAGGTCTACTCGTCGGTGTTCGGGGTGACCCCGCGAGCGGCCGGCCGGATCGCTGCGACGTTCGATGCCACCGAAGACGGCGAGGTCAACGACATCGACGAGGACGCCTATCGCGAGGGGACGGTCCGTTCGGAACTCCGAGCGGTCGTCTCGGTCCCCCGTGCCGAGGAGCGCCAGGCGGGCAAGCAACTGGCTTCGGGCACGGTCGAGGCCGTCGCAGAGGGGGTCGCCGACGAGGTTCGCGAAGGGGTCACCTACGTGTTCGGCCCTGGGAGCACCGTGGGCTCGATCGAACACGAACTAGGCTTCGAGGGGGCGCCCCTGGGCGTCGACGTCTGGCGCGATGGAGAGCTGCTGGTCGCAGATGGGGGCGAACAGGAAATTCTCGGGGCTCTCGGTGCAGAGAACGTGATCGTCGTCTCGCCGATCGGCGGCCAGGGATTCGTCTTCGGCCGCGGCAATCAGCAACTCTCGCCCGAAGTCATCCGCCAGTGTGAAATCGACGTTGTCGCTTCCCGCCGGAAAGTGGACCAGATTGGCGTGCTCCGGGTCGATACCGGTGATTCAGACCTCGACGAGCAGTTGCGCGGCTGGAAACGCGTTCGCGTGGGCCGGTTCGAGCAGCGGCTCATGGAAGTCGTCTAGGTCGCGGGTGGACAGACGACCAGATATAGTCGTGTTTGCACAAGGTTAAGGTACTCTCCAAATCATAAAGGACGTATGGAAACCAGGAAAGTGCAGCGGCTGGGGCCATCGACGCTAGCGATGACTCTGCCAGCGGAGTGGACGTCCAACCAGGGCGTCGAGAAGGGCGACGAAGTCTCGTTGCGGATCGGCGACAAGGGGACGCTGACGGTCCTTCCCGAGTCGGTGCAGTCCGAGGAATCGGAGGCGATCATCCACGCAGCGAATCTGGACGCCGACAGCCTCGAACGGGCAATCGTCGCCCAGTACGTGCTCGGGCGACGGATCATCCACGTCGACGCTGGTGACAGCGCGACGCTTGCCAGCGAGCACATCAACGCGGTCTACAACGCCGAAACCCAGTTGATGGGACTGGGCGTCATCGAAGAGACGCCCGAGCGGATCGCAATCCGCTGTTCGGTCGACCCCGAGGACTTCACGCTGGACAATCTCATCGAGCGACTGGAATCGACTGGCTCGACAATGCGAAACGAGGCGATCAAGGCCCTGGCCCACGGCAATCCCGATCTCGCACAGCGGGCCTTGAATCGTGAACGACAGGCCAACAAGATCTTCGTGCTGATGCTGCGACTGATCTTCACGTCCTACCAGAATCCGAATCTCGCCCGAGCAGTCGGCTTGGACGACGGCTTCCCGCTGATCGGCTATCGTTCGATCGCGAAGAACCTCGAATTGACTGCTGATAACGCAGAAGACATCGCCGAGATCGCACTGGAGGCCGAGGACCACTCGCTGAAAGTCGACTCCTCGACGATGCAGCGGATTCGGGACTTCACCGATCAGGTCAACGAACTCACCGAGCAAGCAATTCACGCAGCGGTCGAGCGGGACTACAACGCCGCCATCGAGGTGCGCCAGAACTACCGCGGGGTCGAAAACAGGGTGCAAGAGATTCTCGACGATCTCCCGGAGATGGCGAACAAGGACCTGCTGGAGGTCCGTGAGGTCCTCGTGAGTCTGCAGCAGACCGCCGAGTATGCGGTCCGAAACGCCGAGATCGCGACGAATCTCGCACTCAACGAAGAGAGCGAGCACACGACGATTCAGACGCCCGACGGCGAGTAGCGACTGGCACAACAGTCACGCTTAAGTGCTGACTGGCGGTAGCGACGGATATGACCGAAACAGCATCGAGTTCAGATCTCGGTGTCGGCCTCGCGATGGCCTTTGGCGCGCTCGCACTGGTCGGTGCGGCCGTGATGTATCTCGCCGCCGAAGCACAGCAACTGGCCGCCGGTGGGTTCGCAGTCGCCGTCCTCGCCGGTGGACTGGCAATCACAGCGCTACACGTTTACGGCGGCTA
>Ga0207756_100093_pt1 | contig 86356 bp, 99 predicted proteins | sample A23M1SouthBayCA_FD_187748 | JGI IMG/M metagenome (GOLD analysis project Ga0207756, IMG submission 187748) | Aerobic enrichment media microbial communities from Eden Landing Ponds, California, USA - A23 M1 (3) (SPAdes) | ecosystem: Environmental > Aquatic > Marine > Unclassified | place...
GGGATGAGGGGGCGCTGTTGGACACAGCCGTTGCCTCCTCATTCCTCTCGAAAAGATGCCTCGATAAGCCGCCGCTGTCACGTGGTTTCTCGCTTAGCTAAAGACGAATAGACCCCTAGTTTTAACTAGAGACCTGTATGGTAATCCTGAAAAGATTCGGATTGTGTCCCCAGAGCGTTATCAAATTGTTAAAGAATTTGAAAACCTATCTGAGAATGCTCTCCGAGAAGGTCTTGACCACACAATTCGGCTTAAGCAATTCTCTGAAAAAGAAGACGATATTGGATTTGAAATCTTAATAAATTCAGACCAGAGTGAGGTATCATTATCTGACCGCAGAATTAGACAATTGTTTAATGAATCGCGATATAGTGCGCAGGAATCAGCAAATTCTATTAGCACTAATAATAGAGAGGTAAAGATTAACATCAATAGACGTAGAGGCAAAGTGATGACAAGAGCTGACGCATGTGGCGATAGAGGTGATGATAAATATGAGTTATTAGGAGGGCTAGGGATTGCACCATATTCCGGATCTACTAATGGAACTCTTGGCATTGTCGCATTTGGTTCTGACGGGAATCTGGTCTTAATCACGGCCGACCATGTGATGGAAGGTGATTCTAAGATGTATCAAGTAGATAGTAACCCAGTCGGTGAGTTTAGAAATAGAGATCAAAGTGAGGATGTTACTGCATATGAATTTACAGGTATAGGGATCGCTCAGCATCGAGCAGTAAAAGACATATTCGGATCAAACATGTACTACTTGACAGGCTATTGGACATTCTCCGGTTTATCTAATTATTTAATGGATTCCTTCCTCGATTGTACCTTATCTGGAAGAACTAGTTGTACAGTAGAAAATACAGTTTCTGATGTCTTCTATAATGGGAATAGGGTTGAGCATGAAGTTAATATGACAGAAAGAAATGCTCAAGGGGGAGACTCAGGCGGGCCCTGGGTAGATAATGATGGAAAATTAGTTGCATTCCATAGTGGGTTCGTATATAATGAATATCCAATTATTGGTCGTGCTGATGAAAGAGACGTCGCAACGGTAGCAGAATCAGCTCTTAACACACTAAATGCAGACTTAATGACTTGATCTGTGGTGTGAAGGGGTTTATGCTCTATAAGCCAAATAATCGATTAGAATAAGTTAAATAAGCTCGATAATAGTTTACTAGGCGAGGTATTATGGGTGAAAGAAAAATCTTCGCATTAGTCACATGGTTTGTTACAGACCCATCTGGTTCGGTATTCCAACCGGTCCATGCTTCAACCAGTAACAAATTTTCTCACATTTCACATTCGTACTTGGAGTCTAGCACCCTTGAAACATGTCGTACCAGGGGCCGTGGTCAACCCGTACCAGCGGTCTACTGCGACAGTCTTTCAGTGCCTCTCAGAGAGAAAACAGCGTATCCTGACCCGAACGGCCGGTGAAATTTCGACGTATAACACTTTGATTGTATCACAACCGACTGCCGACAATAGGCAGACCACTACGACGTAGTTCTCGGTATTCGTTTTGCCGACCCCGACTTCCTGACGACCCCAATAGTCAGGCGCCAATAAGTGCTTTAACCGATTAATCGTTGGTTACATCCTGTGGACTGGCCAGCAGAGCGACGCTGACTCGACCACCAGTGTAGCGCAGCGATCCGCTTCCTTCGCGAGCCGCGCCGGCGAGCGTGCAAGACGCTCGCCTTCTCGAGTGCTTGCTGCGCCCCTCCGCAGCCGCCGGACTCGCTTCGCTCGCGTCGCCTGGCGGCGACGTCGGTTCACGATCCGGCGGCTGCGAGGAGTCCTCGCGGCGCATCGAGGCGCGCTCTCGAAGCACTGCGGACGACGCCACCGACCCGCCCGACCCCCGCGCCCCCGTTCCTCGGTCCGGGCTTTCGCGCCTTCCGTTCCTCCTCCGGAGGACGGGGCACGGTCGCGGGCTGCTGCGCTTCCGCCGGAGGCGGTTCTCGCATACTCGCGGGCATGTCGCGGATTTGGGGTCACCGGGGGATTCCTCCAGGCTTCTCTCTCGGCGCGCGGCCACCGTCGCCGCCCGCGGGCGGCGATTCCGTTGCGTTCTCACGGCGCGCCGACTCCTCCGCTGACGCGGAGCTTCGCGCACCATTCGACGGACGGGGACCCCACGCCGTCTGAGATGGCTCACAGCCGCTGTGCTTACGCCCGCGGTCAGCCGAGAAGCAGCGGACCTACCCGCCGTCGCGACGCTCCGGCGGGTCCCTTCCACAGCTCTCGACTGACTGCGCGGCGACGCTGTGCGCCTGCTGCGCCACCACGGGCTTCCCATGGTCCTGTCGGACCCACTGGCCTACACACGTTTTTCGGATATGGGTTTCCGGTCGTCGCGCGTTTGCCAGCCTGCTCGCTCGTTACCGCACGAGCGAGCTTGCCTGTTTGCCGTGCGCCTGCGCGTTTCCTCCTTGCCGGCGTTTCGCGTTCCTTCGCCTGCGCTGGGCCGCTGAGTCTGCTCGCCACCTCCGGCGGCGAGCTTGCCTCACCGACAGAGGCGAAGGACACGACCGGCACATCGGAGGGACTTGCTCGGACTTGCCGGGCGCGGCGCGCTTTCCGCACCGCTCGCGCACCGTGCCGGGCAATCGCGGATGGGGGACCGCGACCCCGCGACCCCACGACCCGAAAGCGGGCCACAGTGGCACTCCGTCTCGGCTCCGTGCCACTGGGCCCGCAACCGGGTATATCGGGGTATATCGGGGCATATCGGACCCCCACCCGCGACGGAGAACCCTATCCGAAAAACGGTTCTAAAAAAGGGAGTGAACTCGCGTCAGGCGAGTCGCGACCCGCGGGGGCGCGCCGCCCCGCAGCGGTGGGGTGGTCAGGCCTGGTGCTGAGTTCGGACGTTTGTCGGATCGATCGCAAAACGTGTTTATGCGCCCCGATGGGGCAGAGGGCGCAGAGATGACTCTCAGTCGTGTTTGAAGGTGAGGACGTCGGTGAGACGCCCCAAACCAAGATCCAACAATGAGTTCCAACTACTCTTGCAAAAAGGCATCGCTCGGTCAGAAAGCGCAGTTCGTCGATAAGCGGGACGATCCCCTGGAAGCTGCGGAGCGGTTGAACACTCCGGATCGGAAGGAAGCCGGCCCGGGTGAACTCCTTGCAGCGGTAGCTGAAGAAGGGCACGATGAGATGGGTGCGACGGTAGATGGTCAGCAGCTGGACTACGGGATGAATCCACGAACTGACTCCCGTGGGAATAAACACGAGCGTAATACGGACTATGACTGGACGCGCTCGATGGAAGTCGGGCCGGAGCGTCGCTTCGGTGAGACGCTTGCTCAACAGGAACGGCGGCTTGGTCGGGAAACGGAACAGGCGCGGCATAGCACGGTCGCTCGGGCGGCTGCAGCGGCTGATATCGATCGCGAAGGGTCGAGTCGAGTGCAATGCGAGGCATGCGTCACGGAGTATCAGCGGACGACGTCGGATGATGTGGCTGTGGACGTGGACGATCGAGGAAGTGATCCGAGAGCTGGGATGGACGCGGAAACGCTTGCGAAGATCAACGAGAGTGCCGAGAAATTAGCTGCGTACTTTGGGACAGAACTCTCGATGGGCCGGCCGGAGCTGTCTCGGATGTTGGCTCGGTCGGTCGAAAACGGTGATGACGTAATGAGTGCCGTCACGTCGGCTCGTCAGGCGCTTGAGAACATCGATGGGGTCGCTCAGCCGCTCTCGCGTGTGGACCCGTTCCAGTACAAAGCAACGGTGGAAGTGGAGGTAGCGCGATTGTACGAGAATCCGTCACAGAATCAGTACCAGTCAGGGTTCCTCAAGGGTGAGGATGGGACACGTCGGAAGTTCGTATACTGGAACAATTCGAAGAAATGCAACGGGATGCCGACGCTCCGGGAGGGTGATCGAGTGCGGTTCGAGGAGATCAAAGTTGGTGAGTACCGTGGACAGGCGAGTCTGGCGATAGATAACCGGACGAAGATCACGATCCTCGAGCGAGGTGACGGTCCATCTCACAAACGTGGTAGCCAGTCTCAATCACCGACGATCGCACCCTGGGACACCGAAAGTGAGCAACACGCGTGGATCAATCGAACAGATATGGACGCTGCGATTGAGACGACGCGAGAGAAGTAAACTACCCCACCCTACTCGCTTACGGCTTCGCCGCTCGCTTCGTTGAGGGTGAGGCTTTCGCGTGGACTCCCGTTCTGGCCATCGCTGGCAGACGAATACTCGCCGTTCACGTTCAACGTCCCACGATTCAAGCGCACGTTTACCGGTGCGCCTCCGCCCGACGACTTTTGCGCCGAGCGGAGATGCTTCAGACCGATGTTTTTCGCCGCGTTGTAGTCCGCGTGAGGCGAGTAAGCGCATTTTAAGCACTCGAACACGTCCTGCCCATTCGAGGTCGGGCGGTTATTCTCGTGGGTGAACCCGCACTTCGAACACCGCTGGGAGGTGTAAGCGGGACTCACTTGTTCGACCGAGATGCCGACCACTTCGGCCTTGTACTCGACGTACTCGAACAGCCGTCGGAACGCCCATGCGTGGAACTTCTTGGCGTTGGGCATCCGCTCACGAATCCCCGTCAGGTTCTCGAACGCGATCACGTCGCAGTCGTTCTCGACGGCCTCCGACACCAGTTCCTTCGAGACGGTGTGCAAGAAATGGTCGTAGCGTCCCGTCTCGGTACGTCCGACCGATTGGATCGTTTCGTGAGCGGCTCGTGTCCCGCGCTGTTGGAGCGATCCCCGCCGCTTCTCGAACTCGCGATGCCAGTGGTTCAGCTCCGACCCGTTCCAGAATGTGCCTGTCGAGGTGACAGCGACGTTTTCGATGCCGAGGTCAACGCCGAGGACTGTGTTGTGCCCGTCGTTGCCTTCATCGGCAGTCTCGGACTCCACATCCGCCTTTGTTCGGACGTGAAGGTAGAACTCGCCGTCTCGGTAATGGAGTTCCGCGCCCGTCACTTCGTAGTCATCGTTGAACAGGTACTCCGAGTGGGGCGTCTCGCGGCTCTCGTCGGGGAGGACGTATTCGGCGGTGATGCGCCCTTCGACGGTCGAGAGCGTAGCGTGGTCGTCGTTAAATGTCGCACACCGCTTGTCGTAAACGAGTGTCGGGGCGGTGAAGTGGGGCTTGCCCGCGTAGTCACCTTGCTTCCACCGAGCGACGGCGCTCTGTATGGCGTCGGCGGCCTTGTTGCGAGCGTTCTGGACGAGGTTCGCTTGCAGCCGCGTCTCTGCCCGTACGTCGTCGTAGGTTTCGCGTTGGAGTTGGGCTTTGCTCGTGGTCTTGTACTCGCCTTTCCAGGCGTGGTCGACGACGTAGTTCGCAGCCCACAGGAACTCGGAGATTGTTTCGTGGAGGAGGTCGGCGTCGCTATCGGCCACGTCGAGTTTGACGGGAACAGTACGACGTACCTCCATCCGTACTTCAGATGGCGGCCTGTGTTTTTATAATAATAACGGTTGGGTGGGGAGTTGGCCAGACTTCGAGCGTGGTTGGTGTCGTATCGTATCGGTTTCCTCTCCGACCTACTCGCTCACTTCGTCGCTCCTTGAAGTCGGGGGCTCCACCTTGTATTATGCTGATTTCAAACGTCGTTTTTCCTTTGTCTTCTGGGGGATCCCGTTCCGTCGACCTCCCTCCCACCGCCCCACCCTCCGCTCCGTGCTCGCGGTGCTGCGCGCGCAGCCACGACCTTGATCAGGAAGTTCGGGTGTTCTTACCTAACGATCTATCAGATCTCATCTTCTGAATGTTAGATAAGAATGAGAATTGCTGTCGGACACTTTAGCGCCACCAGACGTATTTGTGATCTCCTATGGAGGTGGAGAGACACAATGTACTCGAAAAAGCACGGTCTCCCGGTCTGGGAACAGTACCTCATCGAACGCTTCGATCTTGACCATGTCGCTGTCGCCGGTCGCTCTGGTGCGATCGCGATGCTGTACGACCGAGATGCTGACATCGGTCTGCACGTCGAGTTTGACGCCGGCGGCGCGCACCTTCAACTCGGCGGCTCGTCGTGGAACGAACAACGAACTGGCAGTATTGGTTCAGCTGAAATAACGGTTGGACGCGATCTTTCTGGAGGACTGGGCGAGACGGTAGCTGCCCTGCAGGAGCGCCGGATGGAATCTCTACGTGAGATCTTCGACGCTGGTCACACTAACCTCTTCCAAGCTTGGATCAATCACTTCGGTGAGACGACAATCCGTCACGATCACCGCGATACCTCGTACACGCATCAGTCGGGGGGTATCGAGATTCCTATCGAAAGCCAATGAGATATTATTATAAATACTTATTAGTCGTATCATGGAAGAACCTTCACCTACAATGGATGCACATCCCACCTCCGACGACATTGAACAGGAACTCAGAGGATCTATCGCCACTGCCAGGGATATAATTGTACTTGATCCGTCCGTAGCGGTCATCCACTCGCTTATCGATATCCTCATTTCGTTCGATGAGCCACCACAGAGTCGTGTGCTGGCCGCTGAATCAGCGCTCAAATCCGTGCGAGATCACACAAGTAGAGCAGCCCATGCTGCTGAACTCGTTAACGAAGGTTCACTCCAGTTGCGGAGTCTGGGCTCACCCCAAGTTGGGCTGCCGCCGCTAATCGTTTCGGATGATCATGTCCACTCGCTTGTCGTTCTGGACTCGGTGGTCTCGACGATAAGCAGGGAAAACACTGCGATGGCAGCGTCAGTCGAAAACGATCTGGACGAATTCTGGGAGGCTGCTGACTCCTTCGACCTCCGGACACCGGGCTGGTCTCATATGCTCACGTCATTGGAGGACAGATTTGGTACGGAAGTTGCGACCGACTTCGAGCGCGTTCTCAGTGCAACCGATGACGCTGATATCGATAGTAGCGAGATAGACGAGATTGCAATAGCAATCTTTGCAGCGTCCGCTAATGGGGTTTTACTGTACGATATTGGCCGCTGGGGCGAGGATATCGGATTTGCAAGCAAAGCAACGTTTTCCCGCACGAAAGGGCAAATGGAGGACGCAGGCCTGATCACGACCGAGAAAGTCCCTATCGACGTTGGACGGCCACGACAGCGACTCCGAATCGCTGACGACCGACTTGAAGGTGCCGACGCAACCGAAGTGATCAGCATTCTCGGGTCACTAACCTGAATTTCAATATGGCGTTCCGTTTGGCATGGTTGGGATTAACGACGAAGGATCCAGACTAGTTCGCAGATATCATATATTCTATAATATAGGAAAAGTAAATTCAGCCTTAAAGATCGAATATTGATATATTGGATGGGCAGGCTATTCTTATGTATCTCGATTCGGAAACACATATAGTTTTATAATTCGACAAATAATTATGGTAGATCTTTAAAGAAAGTACTAGTTATATCTCCATAACCCACTTTATTACTGTTGGAAATGGGTATATGTTTCGAATCGAGCTAACTGGAAGATCTGCAATAAAATGCAGCCTAAATTATTGGCAGTGCAGGCGAGATAGCCTTCTCGTCAACTATTAGTTGGTTCACACTGACCGTTAAGGTTGATCCTATATTGGGCTAATGAACATATGTCTGAGTTACGACTATAGTCAAATTATTTATTTACATCTTGGAATGATATGTCTGGTATATAGTATAATATAGTCCATCGAACCGTTTACTGGGATTCCCCCTGCCACTCTACAAACTTCCAAGTCCGCTACGCATCGTTGCATACCCCCTTTGCCGGGAGATATTTTACAACGATCTATCTCGGTGGTAGATCATATCCCACCTCCAGTCAGTGAATAAATAAACTCGACTGTCGGGAGCCCGTATATTGCTCCGGTAACCGTCCTTGCTAGCGTACCGACCGCACTGGCATAGCGGATCTCAGACAGTGAATTACATTCAAAGAGGAATTCAGTGATCCATCCCGCGACGGACGGCCGACGTCGCCCCTCCTGGGGGGCGTCGGACAGAACGTTTCTCATCTGCGATGGGACCGTATTTGTCCGGGAACAAGTAGCTCAGTACCTTATCTGTGGCGATATGTCGATGACGCGAATTGGTTTGTTTGAACGAATCTCCTCATACTGGTTGGGTCTGATCTTCTTCGATGAACAAAGAATTAATATATCATGAAAAACAACCCACGAGTGTTGCGCTCCTGACAGTGCCATCCCTATGTCTGTCAAGGGTTGGCTCAACTGGGACCTTTAGGTCCCCAGCAGTTGCGCATCTCGCGTCTTCGCCGTCATAGAATCGACAACGAAACAACCTGAAATAATAAAATACGATATATGAAAGGAGTTGTTCTTCCAGGCGATAAGGAAGCGAAAGTCAAAGACTGGGAAGGCTCTGACGTCGGGCCTAACGAAGTTCGTGTAGAAATCGGTGCAGCGGCCCTTTGCCGGAGCGATATGAGCCTTTACTACGGGGACCCATTGGTGGGCAGTAAGCCCGCCGGGGCAGTCGTCCCCGGGCACGAACCAGCAGGAACCATCTCAGAAGTTGGAGATAATGTTGAGCACTTATCAGTCGGAGATCGTGTTGCCGTCGACTGTTTTGCTGGGTGTGGTCACTGTGAGTACTGCCGGCGTGGCGAACCCAATCTTTGCCCAGATGTCGAGATATTGGGCTTCGACCGTCATGGCGGTGACGCCGAAGAGCTGGTGACCCCTGCTTTGACGTGCCATCTCATGCCTGATGAGATGAGTATGGCTGTCGGTGCAATTTCGACCGACGCGCTCGGCAACCTCTATAGCACCCTTAAGGAATGCCATGTGAGTGGCACAGATACAGTCGGTATCATCGGCCTCGGTCCAATGGGACTAGCAGGTGTACTCAACGCGGATGCGATGGGTGCAGAGGTCGTAGCATTTGAATTGGTTGATCATCGCCGTGAGAAGGGGCTTGATTTAGGTGCCGACTTTGGGGTTGATCCGTCTACAGAAGACCCCCAGGCACGCGTTGACGAGATTACGAACGGCCATGGTCTTGATGTCGTCGTTGACTGTTCAGGATCCCAGCAGGGTATTGAGATGGGATTCGATCTGTTAGGCAAGCACGGGACGTTCGCTCAAATTGGCGAAACCGACGAGGTCACGATTAATCCCAGTGAGGACCTCATTCACAGGAAAATAGATTACGTTGGGTCATGGTACTTCAAAATGTGGGAGTGGCCGGAGATTGCCGAGTTCATCGTCAACGAGATCGGAAATGACCGTGCTGAGGAGATAATCTCCCACGAGTACGGATTGAGTGATGGAGAAGTTGACGAGGCATTTACGAAATTCGATAACCACGAAACTCAGAAGGTGATATTCACACCGTAGGAAGCCATCAATCTAAAAGAGCCCATCCGAATTTTGTCATGGTAATACGGGTTCTACATACCCCAATTACGCCCACCGTCCACCAACTGTAATTAAGAATGCGAGATAGGGACTAAAATCCGAATTCTTGCTGTGTTGGATCGCTATTCCAGCATTGATTCGAGATTTTCCCGTGCCATTAGAGCTGCTTCGTCTGGATTGAGATCGGAACCGAAAATCTCGGCCGTATAATGTCCGTCGTATCCGATATCGTCCAGTGCATCGAACATCGCACGGAAGGAGAGATCTCCTTCTCCTGGTGGAAGTCTACCAGTATCTGCGAGATGGACATGGACGAGATGATCGGCTAGCTCTTCAACATAGGCGGCGGGAGACTCGTTACGATGTATGGCGTGTGCAGTGTCCGTCATCGCTGCGATATTTGAGGAATTTACCTCTTCGATCAAACGCAGCTGATCTTGCGGCGTCTCAATGAGGTTTACGTCTGCTGGGTTAGCCTCAATTGCGACAGTCTTGTCTTTTTGCTCGGCCTGTTCAACCACGTCTTCGAGGATCGATCGTTGGTTGGCCCAGGCATCTTCGTACCGCTGACCCTGTAGTCGCCACCCGCCGACCCACAGAACATATTCAGCATCGAACGCTTCAGCAACATCGAGACATCCCAAATAATGTTCACGAGCTGCCGATCGTTCTTCCTGAATTGGACTTGCCGGGTTCGGACCTGGGCCGCCGCCCAGTGCCGGACAAATACTCGATACCGTCAGATCACTCGAATCTAATCGATCACGAATCGACTCTTGCCTATCTTCGGTCATATACTGTGGCCAAGCGTGTGGTGACGCTGCTCCAAATTCGATGGAGTCATACCCTGCATCATCGACATGGTCGATCGTATCTTCGAGGGTGTAACTCGGCACCCAAACAGGGAAACTAGCGTACAACCAAGTATTGATACCTATGGATGGCATTACGCTTATGAAGCTAAGCGTCATTGCTAATAAATCCTTCTATATCTCATTATACAAATGGACAGGATATTGTAGGTCTGGTGAAGTCTGGGCCTCTCCAATTCTATGATCTCCCAGAGCTATAGGCTCTACTAGGGGGACCATGTATTCTTCTCGATAGTTGTTGAGGAAGATGATACACTCCCTCGTTTTGCGATGATGGCGGCACTTTGCTGCTTCTTGACATCCTCATAGAAAGCGATACATCTGATGAGCCAGTCATTGTAACTATATATTCGCGGTCCCGAGTGCTTAGTCACATCTCCAATAGAAATTGAATATAATGTCAGTGGATAATGCTGAGCAAATTTTGTGGAAGCTCCTCTTGGTAGTACCTCGGATACATTTCTCGTAGATTTTCTCGAGAGATGGGGAGTGATCCAGATGCAATGAACTGCGGTGTGTCGTTGCCCAGTAAGGTTTGTCCGGCCATATTCGCCTCGATGATCCCCTGTTGATAGGGCAGTTGCGCGCCCGTTCCTTTGAGCATCCCGCCGTTCGCAATGTGTTGGACCGCTTCGTTGCTTAAGTCTGTGGTAGTGATATGAAGGTCTGAGATGCCAAGTTGTCTTGCTGCCCTGATCGCTTGCATACACGGTGGGTCTGCCCAGATCACGAACAGTCCGTCGAGGTCGGGATGTGATTCCAACATCTCGGTGACCAGATCTTCGACATCATAGGGGTCAGTGAACCCGCGCTCGGTAACGATCGAAATATCGGGGGCTTCACGAAGCGTTTCACGAACGGCTATCTCCCGCTGTTTCGTGACGTAAAATGGTGCATCGAAGTTTACCATCCCAACCGTGCCTTCGGAAACGAATTTACGTAGGAGTCGACCTGCGATAACACCGGCGCCCTTGTTATCCGAAGAAACACAGCCTGCATAATCGCGAGGGTGTTGGAACCCGTCTGGAACATTGTCCATGATGACGATGTCAATTCCAGCCTCGGAGACAGCTCGGTGTGCTTCAGCTGTGGCAGCTGTGTCGACCGGGATTGAGATCAAGGCGTCAATATCTTTCTGGGCTATCTGCTCGAGGATCCGGGATTGTTTGTCTGCGTCAAACTCGGACCCGTAGATACCTTCGATCGTTATTCCAAGCTCGTCGAACCGTTTTTTCAGTCCTTTCAGTTGGAGCTTTGTCCATGTTCCCTGCAGGTAGTGAAATAAGATTGATACTCGGTAATCATTGCTCTGTAGTTTCTTGACCTGAGAAGGTGAAAGATCGACTGATTCGGCGGGTGTTGGTTCGGCCCTATTTGGGCCACTAGCAAGAATTTCATCCACTCCGATATCATCGATGTGTACCTCTTTCATTTCACGAGCACATTCAATCTGAGAATATATAACCGTTTGGGCATGATGTAGAGCCATGGAAAGTCACCGAAGAGATACCAGCTTAAATCACTGGTAAATAGGATTATCTCCGGTTTCCCCCTCCGAAATTGCTAAGTAGTCACACACTCAGTTATGAGGCAATGACTGAGTCATCGAATGCCCTTCACACAGTTGATGCGGTCCAGAGGACATTCGAGGTAATAAATGTGCTCAGAGAACGCGACGGTGCCGGAGTTACCGAAATAGCAAACGAAATTGATATGTCGAAAAGCGGGATTCACAAACAGTTGACTACGCTCGTTGAATCTGGTTACGTGGTGAAAGAAGACGACGAGTACAAACTGGGATACAAGTTTATATTCGAGGGGGAGCATGTAAAAAGGAAAAGTTCATTCTATAATGCTGGTGCACCTCAAATAGAGGAATTAGCACGAAAGTGTGATGATTTTGCATATCTCGTCGCTGTTGGTCGTGAGGCAATCTACTGTATTCATATTGCCAAGGGAGAAAACGCGACTGCGACTAATTTACAGGTTGGCGATCGAATTTCCCCACTTAATTCTGCAGCTGGAAAGGCTGTTTTGGCGACACTATCCGAAGAACGAAAGGAGCAATTACTTGGCGAGAAGCCTACGCAGAACACTGCATTTACTGCGACTAACGAAAGTGACATAGAAAGTGAGCTAGCGTCCATCTACAAACAAGGGGTCGCATTTGAAGATGAAGAAAACGTTCGGGGGATGCGAGGAGTTGCATCACCAGTAACCTCGACAGATGACAAAGTAATCGGTTCTGTAGCCGTTTCGGGACCTCTTTCGTTACTATCAGATGAACGGTTCAAAAAGGAACTTCCAAATCTCGTCAAGCAATCATCTAATATAATTGAGATGAAACTCTCTCTGGAATCGCAAAAACGCCTCCAAGATGGATCCCACGTTCCCAGCGACTTTTACTGAATTCACCTGGCGGGTTTCTATATCCTCGTTAGCCGAATGGTTAGTTTTCTGTACCAGCCGTGACAACCTATAGTCCGGCCTGATCGTGGCGGGTCTTTCATGCTCATGTTACCAGGCGTAGTACCGGATGCATTATCCAGGTGAATCTGTGTTTCCCAGGAGAAAACGCCTTCGTGACAACGGAGAACATGCGAAAATTGGCTATCTAGCGTGCGTGAGGGAATAACACACTTTGGTAAATTACGAATGTATGGATGTAAAGGGAGAGTGCTTTCGATCCTCCTCAATAGAATTAGCTATGAGTATTAATATCATATCATGTGTATAGTAATAAAATCCATCGGCCGTTTTGAGGACGTTTCTGGGGCATTTTAGGATATCATTATCGAACCGTTCACTCACAGAGAACAAGTTGAGGAAAAGAGTGATTGAATACAACAGTAATCCTCAAACCAGCAATAAATAAATGTGTATTAACCCTAATAATAATATGTGTTGTTTTCTAAGAGGGAACCAAGATCACAGGTCTTGAGTGCCTTCACCTCCCCCTAAAGAGGGTTCTGACTCTCTAGAACACTATCTAATGGTGTTTTCTACTAGAGCATATCGAAATCACAGAAAAGTTTTTAATATTTGTATGTGTGTCTTACAACTGCAATGCCAGTAGACTCTAATAAGACGCAGACTAGAGGAAGCGATAAGACCAGTCGACGAACGTTTCTCGCTACAACTGCTGGGGCTGGGGCACTGACAGCCGGTTGCCTCGGACTTGGAGGTAACGGTGGCGGTAGCGACGAAATTAATGTTCTGATGTACGCAGCCGCACAGGCGACTGCGACTGAAGAGGCCGTAATTCCGGAATTCGAAGAAGAGACTGGGATCACCGTGAACATGGATACGGCACCGTTCGGTGATCTCCTCTCTCAATCACTGACCACGCTGCAGGGTGATGAGGCTGTGTACGACGTGATCGACGCCGATATGTCCCTCCTTCCACAGTTCGCCAATGAGGGTTACTTCGAACCTCTCGATGATTACGTATCCGATAGTGACGTGCTCAGCCCCGAGAACTTCATCCCGAAGGTCTGGGAAGATGCCGCTATCTATGGACCACCTGGGAACTATTACGACCTGAGTGGTGAGACGCGGATCAACCAGATTCCCTATCAGACGAATGTACTCACTCTCTACTATCGGACAGATCTCTATGATGAGGCCGGACTGGAGCCGCCAGAGACAATGTCCGAGTATGAGAGCGCTGCTGAACAACTCACCGACGAGAACGACGGCATCCACGGTATGGGGATGATGGCACGTGAACACGCGTCGGTCTTTACTGAGTGGAAAAGTGAGTATCAGGCCAATCGTAACGCCAACAATGAAGCGGCAGGGCGATTCTTTGAAGATGAAGTTGTCGATCCCCAGTCACCACCCCTGGGATTCAGTTCCAGCTGGCAACCGGTTTTTGACAACGAAATTTCACGGAATTCTCTCCAGAATTACGTGGACCGGATCAACGCATCGTACACACCCGACGGTGTCACAGGCTGGGACTGGACCGATATGACACAGAACTTCATCCAAGGTAATCTCGCGACCGCCCACGCGTTCTCAACTACAGCTCGCACAGCCAACGACGAGTCCCGTTCACAGGTCGCTGGTGACGTCGGTTACGCCCCATATCCGGGAGTGGAAGTTGATGGGGAAGTCGCTCGAGCGCCACACTATGGGTCGTGGTGTCTGGCAATTCCTGCGAATTCTGATAAAAAAGATGCTGCATGGGATTTCATTGAATTCCAGCATCGAGAGGAAATCGCACTTGAACGTGCTAGAGTCGGTGCTCAGCCTAGTCGAGAGGACGTGTATGAGACACTTTCACAGAGTGAGGAAGTGTTCCCTGGATCACAGCAGTTCTTCGAAGCGATGCTTGAAGGATTTAGAGTCGGCGTAGGTCGCCCGAAAATCGTCGGCTATCTTGAATGGCGCGAAATGATGGCTGAGGAACTAAATGCTGCGGCTATCGGCAACCAGAATCCGTCAACGACGCTCGAGCAGGCCCAGGATCGGACAACTGAAATCCTCTCTCGACAGATGTCTGGTCACGGTATCTACGAATAATATGAGTGTGACACGGTACAACCTCTTCGGAAACATGCGTGGGCGTTTAACCCGTAACAAGATCAAATACGCCCTATTACTTCCCGCCGTTCTGTACGCGGCCGCATGGGTCATCTATCCAATGATAGATGTATTCACGTTGAGTGTTCAATCCGATGGGGCGTTCGTTGGACTGGAAAACTATCGTCAGATACTGACAAGCGATCAATTCCACGACATCCTTACAAACACGTTTGTATTCACTGTCCCAGTTCTCACACTCGAGGTGGTATTCGGAATCGCTCTTGCGGTCGCATTCAACGCTAAGTTCCGGTTCAAGCGTTTCTGGCAGACTATTGTGTTGATTCCACTAGTCCTCACGCCGTTTGCTGTTGGGATGATGTTCCGATGGTTTTTCAGCTCGTCACTCGGGATTGTTAACTACCTGCTCTCTTCGGCTGGACTCTCTACCTATAACTGGTTAGGCGATCCCACATACGCGACAATCGCAATAATTGTCGCCGAAGTCTGGCAATGGACACCATTCATGTTCCTTATGGCGTACACGGCGATCCAGAGTATCCCACAGAATATTGTCGAGGCATCTAGGATTGATGGGGCGAGTTCACTACAGCGGTTCCGGTACATCGTGCTCCCGTACATATTGCCCGTGCTCATGATCACGATATTGATTCGCCTGATCCTGATCCTGAAGTCCTCGGATAAAATCCTGGCAATGACAGACGGTGGACCCGCAGGGAGTACGACAATGCTACCTATGTATATCTATGAACAGACGTTCGTATACGGTTCGACTTCCCGGTCTGCTGCGACGTCCGTGTTGTTCCTGCTGTTGATTCTTTCGTTTGGCTACTTATTCATGTACTTGCTATCGTATACGCGACACGAGGTGTAACCAATGATTGAGAAAAATAAAATCATGAAACGTTCCGCTCGCTGGACTACTATTGGCATCGCTAGTCTGTTGTTCCTTTTCCCCCTTTACTGGACGATCACGAGATCATTAATGCCTCTACAGGCATCATTCAGACTACCACCAGTCTGGATACCAACCGATCTAACGCTAGACGCGTACACGGCCATTTTACTGGATGGCCCGTATCTGGACTATCTCTTCAACAGTACAGTCACGACAGTCATCGCCATTGCACTGTCACTCGTACTGGGCGTACCGGCGACGTATGCCCTCGTTAGATTCGAGTTCCCCTACAAACTCGATAAACACATTTCTTTCTTCCTTCTCTCGCTATTCATGCTCCCACCCGTCGTTCCGTCTCTGAGTTACTATGACATTTTCCAGTCACTGAATATCTTTGACTCACAAATCGGATTGGGACTAGCATACACTGTATTCAACTTACCCCTTGTCGTCTGGTTCACTCGTGGGTTTATCTCTGATGTTCCGGACAGCATTCGCGAGGCGGCGCTCATCGACGGTGCGACCGAGTTTGAAATCTTCCGATATGTTTACCTGCCATTGATAAAACCGGGTATCGCTGCTGCCGCGATTATTAGTTTCATTCTGACCTGGAACGAATATCTGCTCGCGTTGATACTCACGAGTCTCAACGCACAGACAATGCCCGTTGGGATCACGGAGTTCGTCGGTCAGTACACAATCGCATGGAACGAACTGTCGGCAGGGCTCGTCCTGGTGACGCTACCAGGGATCATCTTCATAATCTTCACACAGAAATACATCATTAGCGGTCTAACTCAAGGTGCGATCAAAGAATGAAGCATATGACACAGTATACCAAAGGCGCTCGACAAAACAGCACAGGAACGGCCAACCGAACCACTAGAATTCAAACTGCCCCAGTCTTTTCCAAGGGAATACGGCTACCGCCGTCGAACAGTAATTGGATTGTCAACCCGAGGTCTGCAACAGGAGGTGATAGATATGGGGGCGCTTGAGGTCACGGATCTCAAGAAGGTGTACGACGACGGAGATCGAGGGATTACAGCTGTCGAGGGATTCAATATCTCGATTGAAGACGGGGAGTTCATCATCCTTGTAGGTCCCTCCGGATGTGGGAAATCGACCACACTCCGAAGTATCGCTGGATTAGAGACAGTCACCGAAGGGACGATCAAGATCGGTGATACCGATGTGACTCACGAAGAACCGGGTAACAGAGACTTAGCAATGGTGTTCCAGAATTACGCCCTATACCCCCATTTCGATGTCAGGAAGAACCTCTCGTTCGGGTTGAAAGTTTCGACTGATCTATCCAAAGAGGAGATCAACACGCGTGTCGACGAAGTATTGGGAATGCTCGATATAGAGGAGTTGGCTGATAAGAAGCCACAGGCGCTTTCAGGCGGACAGCAACAGCGGGTGGCACTTGGTCGGGCACTCGTCCGTGATCCTGCTGTCTTTCTGATGGATGAGCCGCTATCGAATCTGGATGCGAAACTCCGGACACAAATGCGGACACGGCTACAAGATCTGCAACACGAACTTGACGTCACGACGGTCTACGTTACACATGATCAAACGGAGGCAATGACGATGGGAGATCGGATCGTTGTGATGGATAACGGGCAAATTCAGCAGATTGGCACGCCGCTCGAGTGCTACTATGAACCGACTAACAAGTTCGTCGCGAGCTTCATCGGCTCTCCGAGCATGAACTTCACAGATATGTCGGTTACCGAGAACGGTCTCTCAATGTCGGGGTTCCAGTTTGACCTATCTCCCAGCATTGCTTCGATCGTGGCGGAGTATGAGTCAGTGACTGTCGGCATACGTCCAGAAGATCTTCAAGTAACGGCTTCTAAGACCGAGCAGACCATCCCGGCGACTGTCCGGACGGTCGAACCGATGGGTGACATTACTCACGTGACTGTTGAAGTCGACGATCAGCAGTGGAACGTGACGATCCATGGGAGTATTCAGATCCGTCCTGACGATGAGCTTGAACTCACCTTCGATGAAGAGAGCCTATACCTGTTTGATCCAACTACAGGTGAGACAATTAAATACAACGAACAGGAGCGGAACCAAAACCGGTCGACGAACATACACAACTGATACACACGATTGAACTAACTAATCAGTACGAACGTCGTTGGCCACTTCAAGAGACCAACCACTTACAGATAATAAACCCATGGCTTCCCAATACAGAATTAAATCGGAATGGTGGAACAGTGATTACGATAACCGGATCCCGCTTGACCTAACCAACCCAAAGAATCTCCCACGAGACAACGAACCAGTTATCATTAAAGTTCGATTTGACGAAACGGACGTGCATCCCAACTCGATTCGGGTCGTCGATCAATATGGTTCGGAAATCCCCAGCCAGACGTTTGATACTGTGGTTGAGAATGGGTTTGTAGTGAAAACTCGGATTGCATTCCCTGCTAGTATGGATAACGTAGCGGCGACCTACTGGGTATACGTCGATAGCGATGACCAAGGATCCCCTTCGTACGAAGGGATCGAACAACGAAACCCTACAATGGATGATGGCGTTAAACGGTTGGATACTGGTCATTACCTCCTGGAGTTGTGCCGAGGCAAAGCCGATGGTACAGCTGCAGGAAAGTGGGGTATTCGATACTTCGAGGCGAAAACAGAAGGTAAAAATCTCATCAAAGATTGTGGAAACGCCATTGGCGGTTTCTATGGACCCTTCTTCACACCTGGGAATGGAAAAGTCAATCCCCCGGAACATACTACTGTCGAGGTGACGACGGTGGTTGAAGGACCTGTCTACTGTAAATATATCTTCGAGGGAACCGTTCCTCCAGGACTTGATCCAAATCTACGCGATAAAGATTTCCAGATTGAATGGGAGTTCTTCCTCGATACACCTTGGTTTCGTCGAACGTACCATGTCGATGAGTACAAGACTGAGGTGGATGGGATGCCTGTTGAGAATAAAATCACTGTCGGAGACGAGTTCGAAAGTGGTCGAGATTCAGTCGTCCTTTCGCAGTTCGGTGCAAAGGGTGGAACGTATTATCGAAGTGGCGACCGGTACGCAAATATTCTTGCAAACGGCGTACAAGAATTACTCGAATTACCGGACGAAGAGGCCCCTGATGGCCTCGTCAGATTTAAAAACGAACTTGATGCAGATCTGATGAGTATGAACTGGGACTATTTCTGGCGGCTCTTCTGTGTTCAGTCAGATATCCTTGAAGGTAATGAAATCAAGGAACATACCAGCGAAATCGTAGCTGATGCCCACGAAGCAGTCCATCACAGTGAGCGTAAATCCAATGTCAAGATCGACACTCTGGTGTCTGTTCCTGAAGAGGAAGACCAGACAATCTTCCCGATGAACGCCGACAAAACTGTTGAACGGAATCCAGACACAGGATACGCGATGGTCTGGTATACGAGCGAAAATGTCGCTCGATATCAGATCGTTCAGCGTCCGGCCTCAGGATGGGTAAACTGGGGAACTAATGGCGAAAACGAATATCCGGAATTACCGATTGGATCGACAATTTACAGCGGATACGATCAATTCGACAACTGGGAACAAGAGGCTGACAAAATGGAACATACACTCGAAGTCAAACGCAGACCGACCGAATCGGCTGGATAGTTGACTGAAATGCCGTGTTGATCGGATGCTGAGCGCAGTTAGAGCTGTGGAAGAGTGGTTCTATTTTTGAGATAGTAAATATGGGGACGTTCTCATGGCACTACCGATACCAGCCGAGTGTTCGCACGGCATCGCCGAGCGAGTGCTTCGTTGTTGAGTACGATGCTTGCTTGGATATTACTGATCAGTAGCGCCATTTATCAATATTTTGGAAAATAATAAGTGCCATTCTAAAAATGCACCGTGTTAACTTTGGCATAGGTTCCACCAGACGGCGAATGCTTCGAGCCAAGACTCTGCTGTCGTCGGCTCGACGTTGTTGATCGTATTTGAGAACAAGAATGTTCGTTGTTTTACCTCACGAAAGACATATACGACGCTATTCCGATTTCCGGGGCGGCGGACATGAAATCGGAGTCCAAGTCGCGACAGTGCCGCTTGGAGGTGATCGGCGTCATCAATGAGAAACATCGCATCGTTGATATCGTATTTCTCGCTGAGTTCACGTTGAAAACCATTCGTGAGCCCCGGATTTGTGGTTGGTAACAGCCGTATATGGAGGAATTCATTGGTCTTGGGATCGACGGCAGCGTACAGCCAGTAGCGCTCGGTTCTGAGCTGAGTTACAGTTTCGCCGAACGGGGCGTAATTCGATGATCTCGTGCCTATCGGCTATAGGTCGGCCTTTTGCACCCAGTTGTGAATAGCAGTGCGACTGCGTTTGACACCCAATATCTCAATATTCTATTTTGTATTTGTAAACGATAAGACAGCCAAATGAAACTGAATACCCATTCAACAATCACCTCGGATGTCCGATCTCGCTCCATAAATTCCAAATTGATTCAGTAGCTATCTCCAATGAGGCGGTCAATTTCGGGTATAGAATATTCGAAACACCGACTGCCTCAACCTTATCTTAATACGACGCTATCGTTGCCGACATAGTGCAATACGCTCGTGCTGGTCGGCTGTAGAAGTGACAAGAAGGATACCGACGAACCGGTCCCTGCTGAGGAGGTCTACACGTCGGCATACTTCGCGGAAAAGCGCCGATGGACGAAGTTGTATCCCGACGACTGGGCCGCTGTCCCGCTGTATCTCGTTCGACACACAAGTGGCCACGTCGCGACGGTGGCCTCCCGCGATGGTCGAACTGACCAGCCCTGGCGGTTGCGCGTCCACAACGATGTCGAGCTCCCACGAAAGATTGAGTCAGCACTCACTGGGGATGATCCGACGCTCGTCCCTCGCTCGTCTGTGCCCGATGTCGAGGCTGTCGAGTGGGCAACATCTCAAAGCCGGCTGGCTGCGTGGGGTGTCTGAGTCTGTCAGAATATACTTCGATGGAGGGGTGTGTCGAGCAGCGACGCCCGACGTGTTTTTGCTTTCCAAAGCGGTGAGATGGCATCAAATCCCCATTCGCTCACGATCGATAGTATCACCCTCGGGACGTCCCTTTCGGAACTTCGGGACAATATTGACTTATGGTCAGATCGCGAGGACGCAAAAATGGAGCTGTGTGCAATCGCCCGCGAGCACGACCTTGACTGGCGGCCGTTCGTCCACCCGCGAATCGTCACTGCGGTGCTCGACTCGGAACACGGTGCGTCAACCGTTCGGGAGGAGATTGAGCGAGCCATGGAGACGTTCGGGGTCGACACGACTCGCGAGCAGGTCACGATGGTCGTCAAACACGCTGCGCTTGACGGTCTCGACATCGAAAACTGATCTAATTGCTCCAAGCGGCTAGTTGACGGCCTCGAGTGGCCGCCAGCGTGTTTGTTCTCCCTGATCGAGTGAGGAAACCACCATGCAGGAAGGAGTCGATCCTGATCCCGTCGTCGTAGAGTTCCGATCGAAGGACGAACCGCAGTTCCAGAAGCCAGACCACGATCCGCACGGTGAGGTCCCGGCAGCTGCCGCACACAGCACGACGAGTTGCGATCGCTGCGGGAAAATCGGCTTCGTCCCCACTCACGCCTGCGAAGCCGCTGTCGGATTCCTCGACGATCGAGGCGAGCGCGAGTTGCTCTGTAGTGAATGTGGCTCAGACTGATCGGCTCAGCGGCCGTGTTTGTCCTCCTCTCGGACCGTGGAAGCATGACCGTATCCAAAGCGCGACTGAACAACGACGAATTCGTACGAGAACTGGCAGCCCACGACCGCGAATTTCTCCTCTGGGAACTAGAAGCACGGTCGGCGATGTGCAAGCTCAGTTTCGTCGATGTCGTTGTCGAACGCAATCTCGAAGACGAGCCGTTGGACGAGCAGGTCGACACCTACGTCGGCGATCTCGATACATGGTTCGAAGAGATGGCCAAGCAAGACCAGTACACCACCTGGATCGAATACGCCGAACGGGAGTACGGCGGGCTCGCTGACGAAATTGCTGCTCGCTTCGATCCGGCCGACGAATCAGATCAGCCGAGATAGGTCGCCAGAATGGACAATCCGCTGCAACGCGGTGTTTGTGTTTCCCTCCGGTGGTGGAGGTAGACAGAATGCCACCGATCGACTTCGACGATGCTGTCCAGCATGCGCTCCAAACAGCCCACGATCCCGAGAGTCATGTCGAACGGGACGCGACAACGTTCCACCCGAGTCAGATTGCAATGTGTCCTCGGCAGGCCTATCTCTCGAAGCTGGGGCTGAAAGACCAGACCGACGCCCTCGGGTACTTCCAGCCGGGGACGCTCATCCACGAGTTCCTTGAGGAGCAACTCCGGTCTGCGTATCCCCGCCACCACTTCGAGTATCCGATCTTGGTACAGCGAGAGAATCCCGCCCTTCCCGCGAAGGACGAGTGTTCCGACGCTTTGTCGGAACCGAGGACTGAGCAGGGCGGGAGTGAATCGGGTAAGCTCCGTGACACAATCTCCGTGACTGTTGCCTAACTGAATACCCAATGTAAGTATTTAGTAGGGCAAAAACGTACAAATTATTGTGCGAACGGGAATAGATATGGAACGCGGTGGGGACCTACACGAGCGAGTCAAAGAGTACGCTCGTGAGAATGGCATCCGCCATCCGCGTGCCTACCGCGAGCTAATTGAACAAGGGTTAGAGACGGATGGAAACGACAACTAAGACGCTTGAAGCGACCCTCGCGCCGCCGACAGCACACAAGGAGCGGAAACTGTGTGACCTGCTCGAAACCTACCGTGAGGGGCTACACGAAGCGTTCGACGCCGGGTGTGACACGATGAGCGCAACCAGCGACGTGGTGACGCCCTACGACTTACCGTATCAGGCGAAAGCGGCCCTGTGCAACTACGTCCCACAACTGCACGACACCTACAACGCACAAGAATTAGACGACGACCACCCGGTTCGGCTCACTAACCAAGCCGCCGAGTTTGACCACTCTCCGGCGCGGGACTACGAATTTACATGGTGGGCACCTCAGCCCGGTCGTGGGACGAATTTCTGGATACCGCTTCGCATCAACCCCGAACAAGACGGTCTGTGGCACGACCTCGTAGACGGAGACGCCTCGGCGGGGCAACTTCGCCTCCAACGGAATCGTACATCGTGGACACTACACGTCACTGTCGAGTTTCCGGTCGAAGAACCCGACTACGCGACAGACGGCGACGACGTGACGCACATCGGTCTAGATATTGGTGAAACCGCCCTGATAACGGGCTGTGCCCTCAAGGACGGTTCACCAACTGGCCCGTTCGTGTGTGACGGGAGCCGTGCGAAGCATCTCCGCAAAGAGATGCACACAACCCTGAAACGACTCCAAGAGCGTGACGCCGCCGAGTGGCGGATGGACGAGCGATTCAACCACTACCAGAACGCGCTCACTGATATTGTCGAGAAGGCGTCTCGGCAGGCCGTCGAGTACGCCCGACAATTCGAGAAGCCGGTGCTGGTGATGGAGAATCTGACGTACATCCGCGAAGAATTGGACTACGGCGTGTACATGAATCGGCGACTCCATGCGTGGGCGTTCGCCCGGTTACAGAACCGCGTCGAGGACAAAGCGCGAGAGGCCGGTATCCCGGTCGAGTACGTCCGACCGGAGTACACCAGCAAGACGTGCCATGAGTGCGGCCACATCGGAAACAGAGCCCTCCAAGCCACGTTCCGGTGTACCAACGACAAGTGCCACATTACGGCGTTTCAGGGCGACATAAACGGCGCAATCAACGTTGCACAACGGGCTGACCCGTGGGGAGAGAGCGTGCCGCTGAAACCGGCAGGCAATGACTCGCCTCGGGATGGGAGTGCCTGTGACAGCACCACGACCCACCGTGAGACGAGCGAGGAACACTCGCAAATGACTCTCTCGGCCTTCCACGGGTCGGAACCCTCTGCCAGCGATAGCCGCACTTAGCTGGTATTCCCCATGCGTGGGAAGCCGCGCCGTTCACGGCGCGGAGGATGTCACCTCTGCAAGAAGGAGACGCTGGCGCTGCCAGGCGAGGCTGTTTCGCTCTCGGCTGACACCGACGGAACACCCCTTCGTCAGCACTCATCATCCGACTAGATCACTCGCATCGTCTTGATCCAGAGTAGGCCGGCAACAAGCGCCAGACAGACGTTCGTCGCGATGAACCCCCATTCCGTGAACACGTAATATTCATCAGTCTCGTGGCTTGCAAGCCAGATATTGAGCAAGTCCCGATCCGAGGGGACGGCAGAAATTGCGCCGGTGATTCCTAGATACAGAAAAAGATAGTTCAGTGGAACCGGAGCGTATTTCGCTGGGATCGCCGTTAAGAGAACGGGTACGAGCAGTGCGAACGGGGCCAACGAGGCAACGCCGTGGGCTAGCGCCGACATGTCATCGTCGCACTTGCAGAACGACACTGGCGTCCCGGGCTTGAAATTCAACAGCCTGACCTCGACGTCACAACCGAAGTATCGGTAGGCGACGTAATGGCAGAGTTCATGGGCGATCGTAGCCGGTAGCATCAGGTACACTATCGGTCGCGTCACCAGGCGACTTCCACCACGGGTGACCCGCCGCAATATCCCTCGCCCCATTTCACTCTTGACTGGGACGGTGACGTCCTTCATCGTTCGGGTGGGGGTTTTGACCCATTGATCGAAGAATCGTCAGATACACTATATCATTGTAGTGCCGCATACAAGATACAGGGCGCGTATCGGTCACTGATATCTTGGGCATTGGTGAGAAGACGAATTGGTAGAGACAAGATTAATTTGTATCAGAATCTGGGGTGGAAAACCTCATAAGGGGGTATACACCCCCGATGAAGTCCACCCAGAAGTCGTCATGGCCAGACAAGAACTCGATATCGATCTCTCCAACCAACCCCAGAGCGTTTTGACAGCAGTCCTAAATGGCTGTGCTGTTGTTGCGGCAATGGGTTGTTCCACGCTGGAGCTCGAAGAGGATGTTGAAGTCCGTGACTGGGCGTTAGAAGATCCACATGGAAAAGATATGGACAGTGTCCGGGCGGTTCGTGATGAAGTCGAACAACGGCTGTCTCTCCTCCTTCGACGAGTATTTGGAAAGCAGCTAGTAAGTTGTGAGAACAAACTGCTCAGAAATGGAATATAATAGAGAATTTACCCGATCTACGTTTTTCCATCACGTGAACCGTCGAGTGCGATCAGGAGGGCGCTTGCTCGTCGCGTCGTTCGGTACTTTCTCCATTTCCCATCTTTCCGGCGCGTCACCAGTCCAGAATCGGTCAACTTCGAGAGTGCATGACTGATCGCGCCATCACTAACGTCTAACAGTGGAGCGAACTCACAGACACAGAGTTCGCCCTCAGCAGCGTCGAGGAGCCGGATAATTTTGTATCGCGTCTCGTTGGCGACTGCAGAGAATATTTCGACGTCTTGCTCTATCGTCTCACCGACGGCGTCATCGAGTGCTTCGAGTTGCTCGACTCGCTGCTCGAACTGCTCGTCCTGACAGCTCCCGAGTTCGTCCTCCAGATATCGACGAAGACGTTCATGAGTGGCCATACGAATCAATTGAGTACCTCCAAAAATAACTGTTTGGTCTACACTGCGCTTTCTCACGCTCCTGTAGCAAATATGCTTCTCTGGTCTCACATTCGGAGGATCATCGAAGAACTTATTTTAGCAGTCTCTAAATCGTTAGTGTGGCGATAGTCCGGGAATCGGCTGTAATTCGGTATCTGTGCTCAACGCAATCGGGTACTGACGCCTGCAGCCGTCCCAGCCTTTCAAACAGCGAGTAAACTATGATCGACGTAACAATCTTCGAGGAAGCGATGTGTTGCCCGAGCGGGGTCTGCGGTCCCGACCCCGACGAAGAGCTGGTCCAGTTGACGCGTACAGTCGACAAGCTCAAAAAAGAGTTCGACGAGGTCGACGTGACCCGGGCCAGTCTGGCTCACGACGTCAGCGTGTTCCTCCAAAACCAGGAGATCTATGACACGGTCCAGGAGGAAGGCCCGGGCGTGCTGCCGATCATCACTGTCGACGACGAGATCGTCGCCGAGGGAGCGTATCTCACCTACGACGAGCTGGATGCCGAGGTCGAAAAACGGCTCCCACAGGAGGCTTGAGATGGGCGAGACAGCATCCCGACAGTTAGTCGAACCGTCCGGTGAGGAGACGGAGTTCGTCTTTTTCAGCGGCAAGGGCGGCGTCGGCAAGAGCACGGTCAGTTGCGCGACTGCCCAGTGGCTCGCTGAGGAGGGCTACAATACCCTGCTCGTGACGACCGACCCGGCCCCGAACTTGGGAGACATCTTCGATCAGTCGATCGGCCACTCGGTGACGGCAATCGAGGGTGTCGAGAACCTCTCGGCGATGGAAATCGACCCCGACAGGGCTGCCGAGGAGTACCGCCAGGAAACGCTCGAACCGATGCGCCAGCTCCTGAACGAGGAACAGCTCGAGACCGTCGAGGAGCAACTCAACAGCCCCTGTGTCGAGGAGATTGCCGCATTCGACAAGTTCGTCGAGTTCATGGACGAGCCCGAGCACGACGTGATAATCTTCGACACTGCGCCGACGGGCCACACCATCCGGCTGATGGAGCTCCCGAGCGGCTGGAACGCGGAACTCGAAGAGGGCGGCGCGACCTGTATCGGTCCCGCGGCGTCGATGGAGGACCAGAAAGCACAGTACGAGAACGCCATGGACACTCTCGAAGGCGACCGGAGTTCGTTCGTGTTCGTCGGCAAGCCCGAGGAGTCGGCCATCGAGGAAGTCAAGCGCAGCGCCGGCGAACTCGCTGATCTCGGAATCGACACAGATCTGGTGGTCGTCAACGGCTACCTTCCCGAGGCGGTCTGTGAGGACCCCTTCTTCGAGAGCAAACGCGAGGACGAGCAGGCCGTTATCGAGTATGTCGAAGGGGAGTTCGACGAGCAACCCGTCGCGACCTACCCGCTCCGACCGGGCGAGATCACGGGATCGGAGCTGCTCGCTGACGTCGCGGCGGCGCTGTACGAGGGCGTCGAACCCGAGATCGACGTCGAGTCGTCGACCGAAACCGACGCAGGCGGTCTCGATACGACGACAGATACCGAGGCCGTCATGGAGCAACTCCGACCGGAAGACGATACCCGCTACCTGTTCTTCACGGGCAAAGGCGGCGTCGGAAAGAGCACGATTGCGGCGACGGCAGCGACCTCGCTGGCAGAGGAAGGTCACGAGACGCTGATCGTGACGACTGACCCGGCGGCCCACCTCAAGGACGTCTTCGGGACCGCGGTCGGCCACGAACCGACTGAAGTCGGTCTCGACGGTCTGCACGCCGCCCGGATCGACCAGGAGAAAGCGCTCGAAGAGTACAAAGAACGCACGCTCTCGCAGGTCGAACAGTCCTACGAGGGCGACGACGTCGAGGCGGCCAAAGAGCAGGTCATGGAGGAACTCGAATCCCCGTGTGCCGAGGAGATGGCCGCACTGGAGAAGTTCGTCGATTACTTCGAGGTCGAGGGCTACGACGTCGTCGTCTTCGACACCGCGCCGACGGGCCACACGCTCCGGTTGCTGGAACTCCCCTCGGACTGGAAGGGCTTCATGGACCTGGGCTCGCTCACCAAGGAGGCCTCCGAGTCGGGCCAGCGCTACGACCGGGTCATCGAAACGATGCGCGACCCGGAGCGGAGTTCGTTCGTCTTCGTGATGTACCCCGAGTACACGCCCATGATGGAGGCCTACCGGGCCGCCGAGGACCTCCGGGATCAGGTCGGCATCGAGACCTCACTGGTTGCGGTCAACTACCTGCTTCCCGAGGAGTATGGCGACAACGCCTTCTTCGAGAGTCGACGCCAGCAACAGGCGGAGTACCTCGAACGGATCGAGGACCGCTTCGCGGTACCGATGTTACTCGCGCCGCTCCAGGAGGAGGAACCGACCGGCCTCGAGGACCTCCGTTCGTTCGGGGCCGAGATGCTCGGCACGCAGGCCGAAGAGAAACCACAGGTGGAGATCCAATGAGCGAACAACAGACTGTCGACGTGAACGCGGCACTGCGGGAGTTCGTCGACGCGATTCAGGACTCCAAACAGTACCAGCGATTCGTCGAGGCCCGGGAACGCCTCGACGAAGATCAAGAGGCACAGCAACTGCTGCGGACCTTCCAGCAGAAACAGACCCAGTTGCAGCGCGGCGGCTTCGACGAGGAGACGATGGCTGAACTCCGGGAGATCCAAGACGAGATGGACGACAACGAGATCATCAGCGAGTACATGCAGGCCGAATCCGAGTTGATCGCGATGCTGGACAGGACCAACGACGTGATCAGCGACCGGATCGGCGAGGAGTTCGCTCGGTCGATGGGAGGTGGGTGCTGTTGAGCACCTCCGAGTCAGACGTACTCGAGGCCGCCGAGACTCTCGGCGACGCGCTCGTCGAAGAGCGCGAGGACCTCGACCGCACGGAGTTCTTCGGGCTCGTCACGCGGTGCAACCAGGCCATCGAGCAGGAGATCGGCGTCGACTACGGGTCGGTCTGCGGCGACGACGACTGCTGCTGACCGACCGCCACTGCTCGTCCACCGGACGGGCTATCGAGACCCTCAGATGAATCAATCCAAACCCCGCGAAACTGACGGCCGGCGTGACCGCCTCGTCGAGACGACAGTCCAATTGCTGTCGTTTGACACCCGGAACCCGCCGGGCGAGACCCGCGTAGCGATGGAGTGGCTTCGCGAACGCGTCGCGGGGTTCGACGTCGAGACCGAGTGGATCGCGTCCGATCCAGAAAAGCCGAATCTTGTCGTGACTCTGCCCGGCCAGTCCGAGCGGACGCTCCTGTACGCGGGCCACCTCGATACAGTCCCGTTCGACCGCGAGGCGTGGTCAGTCGATCCGCTCGGTGAAATTCGGGACGGCCGAGTCTACGGTCGTGGTGCGACCGACATGAAGGGGACGGTTGCGGTGATGCTGGAGACATTGGAGACGTTCGCGACGGTTGCCAACCCGCCGCCGGTCACCTTGCAGTTCGCGTTCGTCAGCGACGAGGAGACCGGCGGCGAAGTCGGTATCGACGCCGTCCTCGAGACGGACGCGGTCGACGCCGACGCAGCCGTCGTCGGGGAGACGACCTGTGTCGACGATCAGTACTCGGTCGCAGTCGCCGACAAGGGCTGGATCTGGCTCACCTTGGAGGCGAGCGGGCGGGCCGCCCACGGCTCGCGGCCGATGAACGGCAAGAACGCTATCGACTACCTCTACTCGGTGATCGATTCATGCCGGGAGTCGATCACTGCACGGGAACTGGACTACGGGCCGACCGTTGAGCGAATCGTCGAGGAATCCCGCGAGTATTACGGTTCCTGTCCCTGCGGTGCGGGGACACACGTCGAGGAGCTGTTCGAGCATCCGACCGTCAACCTCGGACGGCTGGACGGCGGGAACACGGTCAACAGCGTCCCGCAGACCGCGACTGCGGAACTCGACGTTCGAGTGACGCCCGGCGCGTCCACCGAAAGTGTGCTTGATCACATCCGCACGTGTATCGAGGCTCGCGGGAACGTCTCGATCAGGGAGGTCTCCTGGACCGAAGGCACGTACGTCGAGCCCTCGGCACCGATCGTCGAGGCGGTCACAGACGCCGCTGACGGCGTGCTGCCGGAGCGGCCGCTGAGACGGTGTGCGACCGGGGGCAGCGACGCTAAGAAACTCCGCGAAGCGGGCGTGCCCGCAGTCGAGTGTGCCGTGGGGAGTGATACCGCACACGCGGTCGACGAGTACGTCACGATCGACGCCCTCGAACGGACGGCGGCGTGGTACGGGCGTCTCCCGTCGCTGTTCGCTGCCCAATTTTCAGAGGAGCCGCGATGAGAAGACGCCAGTCAACTCGTCTCCGGACCAGATCGATATGCGAGCATTCTCAGCCCGCAGGAATGGTCATGTGTCAATTTAACAACTCCAAGAATAGTTACAAACGAGGACAATGACCGGGGATTCAAGTGACGAACGGCAACGCTCCAGACGCGATCTGAGCGTTGTCTTCGAGCTCGGCTTGTCTCCGGCGAGTGACTGTCCATTCGCCGAATTGACTCACGAAATCGAGGACGTGAGACAGCAACTCGTTGGGGACGACTGCCACACTGACACGATAGTCCATACTGACGACTGTGGTTGTGTGTCCTCACGCGAGTGCACGGAAGTCGTTCACACCGAAAGTCGTATCGACGAAGCGTGTCCCTGCGGCGTGTTCGGAGAATTTGGCTGCGTTCCGGAACTGGTCGATACGACCGATGGATGCATGATCGTCGAGACGTATTTGTCTGACCGCGAGCGGCTCACCGATCTCGTCAACAGACTGAACGAGGTTACGGACGCACTCCGGCTCCGGAAGTTGAAACGGATCGACAACGGGACGGCTGAACGTCACCGAGACACTGTCACGCTTGACCTCATCGAAGTCACCGAGAAACAGCGCGAGGCCGTCACGCAAGCGGTCTCGGCGGGCTACTATTCCTCACCTCGGGAGACATCACTCGGCGAACTAGCTGACGAACTCGACATTTCGAAGTCCGCTCTCACGCAACGACTCAACAGCGTGGAGTCGAAACTTGCGACTACCGCTTTCACCGAGATGAGTAGTGACAGGTAGCAGTCGGACGGATGGCTAGAATACACAGAGATTGTCACCGTTCCGGAACCCCCCTAACGATTAACTCGGCGCTGGGAGATGCTCCGGTATGGCAGACGAGATTGATTCCCCGGACGAATTGCCGTCTACCCCAAGTGAACTCGCCGAACAGTACCCAGCGGTGTGGGACGAATACGCCGATCTCGGAAAGGCCTGTTCGGAGGCCGGACCCATCGACGGCGAGACGAAGCGACTCGTCAAACTCGCGCTTGCCGTCGGATCGCAGTCGGAGGGTGCGGTCCACTCGCACGTACGCAGAGCGCTTGACGAAGATGTCGATCCCGAGATGCTCCGGCACGTCGCGATCCTCTCGATCCCGACTATCGGGTTCCCGAAGGCGATGGCGGCAATGAGCTGGATCGACGACCTTGCGGAGTGACGACTCGCTGCTCTCTCAGCATTCGCGGACATCGTACCGAGAGATTACCTGTTTAATCCGCTGTGCGGCTTTTTCCTGCAGAGGTATATAAAAGACTGAATTATTTAGAGGGGGGTGAATGGAGACGGGACTGGTACGTTCGTCTGTGAACCGAGATCATCGAAATCCACCGGATATAGGGGATGAAGAGTTCGACGAGTGGGCCGAAGGGCGTCTTTCTGACGTCGAGTACGATACCGAACTCGGCAAGGAGATGGGGAAAGACGCGATTCGGCTCGCCCGCGGCGAGATGAGCGAGGCGGCGTTTCACGAGAAGTATCACGAGCAAGTAAAAACGGAGTTCGGCGTCGACGAACGCCCGACGAAACCGGAGGAATAACATGGACAGAAACGACGCAGGCAACCTCGAACTGACGCGGCGTGACTCGCTGAAAGCCGGGGGAATGGCGGCGGCAGCCCTGGGACTGGGTGCCGGTGCATCGCACCTGCTGACGACAGGTGAGGCCCAGTCCGGCGACCTGGAGTACGAAGAGGTCCCGACGGCCTGCTGGATCGGGAAGATGGACTGTTCGGCTGTCGCGAAGAAGGTTGGCAATCGCGTCGTCAAATACGAAGGCAACCCCGATGATCCCCGCACTGAGGGCTCGCTCTGCCCGAAAGGGCAGGCCCAGATCGAACAGGTCTACAACCCGTATCGGATCAAGGCACCGCTGAAGCGGACCAACGAAAAGGGCCAGCACGGTGAGTGGCAGGAACTCTCCTGGGACGAGGTGATGGACGAGATTGGCGACCGACTGGTCCCGAAACTCGAGGACGACCCCCGGCGGGTCGTCTTCCAGGTCGGACGGAAGAAATCGCCCCAGTGGCAGGAGGACGCCTGGGTCAGCGGGACGAGCGACAAGTACGGCAGCATGGAGAAGTACGGCCACGGCGCGACCTGCTCGGACTCCGGATACCGTGGGCAGGAGCTCATGTTCGCGACCCACGGCGTCTCCGAGACCGACTTCCAGAACTGCGAGTACTTCATCGGTTGGGGCCACAACATGGCTCAGGGCGGCGGTGCGCACCTCTGTCAGATCACGTGGCCGAAACAGATCGCCGACGCCCGCGACGACCAGGGAATGAAAACCGTCGCGATCGACCCACAGCGACGGAATTCGGGGCCCTACACCGACGAGTGGCTCCCGATCGAACCCGGCACGGACATGGCGTTCTGGCTGGCGTTCAACAGCGTCCTCGTCCGCGAGGGCTACCTCGACGAGGAGTATCTGACGAGCGCCACGAACGCCCCCTGTCTCGTCGCCACTGAAGGCGAGCAGGAGGGCCACATCCTCCGGACCGATGACGCCCAGGACCCAGGTGAGGAGTACACCTGGGCCGACGGCGAACTGGTCTGGGACGAGGAATTGGGCGAGGCGGTCGCCCATGAGGAGGCCTCGGCCCCGGAGAACCTCGCGCTGGAGGGCACCTACGAGGTCGACGGCGTCGAGGCCAGGCCGGCCTTCGATCTGTACCTCGACCAGATTTCACAGTACGACCCCGAGTGGGCCGCGGAGATCACCGACCTCGACGCCGAAACCATCGAGCAGACCGCCCTCGAATGGGGCGAGAACGCCCGGATCGGTGCGACGGTCGAGGTCGACGGCGTCGAAATTCCTTATCGACCGGTCGGTATCCACGGCTACCACGTCGCCCAACAGGAGATCGGCGTGCCGACGACGATGGCCCAGTACCACGCGGCCATGCTGGTCGGTGCGGTCGACGTCGTCGGCTCGACGCGCGTCCGGAAGGCCAAGTACAACGGCCCGAAGGATTACCGCCAGCCGTTCCGTGATCTGGCGTTCCACCCCGAGAAGATCACGCCCAACCCGGACGGCCCCGACCTGGCCGGGAGCATGTTCCACCCGATCTCTTCGACGGGCTACTCCCAGAACCACGTCAGCCAGAACAACTCCGAGAAGTACAACCTGCCCTACGAACCGGAGGAGATGGCGTGGATCGTCCAGATGGCCAATCCGGTGATGATGGCCCCGCGGACGGAGACCGTCATCGAGAGCATGAGCAAGGTCGATACGACGATCGTGTGTGACCCCTGGATGAGCGAGACGGCCGACGTCGCCGCCGACTACGTGCTGCCGGCGGCGACCGCCGACAAGCTTCAGGGCCCGACTGGCGGCTGGGACGGCTACGCCGACATCGAACACATCCGGTTCCCGTCGATGGATCCGCTGTTCGACTCCAAACCCGACGCCGAAATATTCATCCAGATGGCCAAGGCCGTCGACGCCTACGAGGAGTACGTCGCCGATCTCAACGACGAACTCGGGCTCTCGGACGAATACGCCTACGCTGACGCCTCGGAAACGCCCGACGACCCCAGCGAGTTCCTGCGTGACGGCCTCGATCGGTGGGCCAAGACCAAGGGCAAGAGCCTGGAGTGGTTCCGTGAGGGTAACGTCATCACCAACGAGTGGGAGGTCGGCGACGGCAACCGCTACGCCTACACCTGGGGGATGGACAACGGCTACGGCGAGTTCAACCCCTACGACGCCAAACACGAATTCTACAGCGAGACGCTGTACCGGTTGGGCGAGCGTGTCGACGAGCTCATGAATCAGGAGTTCGATGACCCCGAGTCGGAGTTCCCCTACGTCCAGGACTACAACGCCTACCCGACCTGGCGTCAGCCGACGATGTTTGACTCGCCCGACGAATACGATTTCACACTGTTCAGCTGGCACCAGATCGAACAGAAACAGTCCCGGACGGCGAACAACAAGCTGCTCAACGAGATCACGCCGGCCAGCAGGATCCGGCTCAACCCCGAGGACGCCGACCGTATCGGCGTCGAAAACGGCGACGAGGTCGTCCTCGAAACCCACGACGCCCAGAATGACGAGAGCTTCCAGGTCGACGGCGTCGTGATGATCCAGGACGGCGTCAAATCCGGCACGGTCGGCGTCCCCGCCCACCACGGGTCCTGGAAGGATCCCGAGACGGACGCGCTCGACGAAGGGCCGAACATCAACAGTGCGATCCCGAGCGGGCCGGGATACATCGGCTTTGACAACGGCCAGGCGTTCCAGGTCCGTGCGAAGGTCGAACCCAAGGGAGGTGACAACTGATGACGCAACTCGGCATGGCGATCGACCTGGAGCGGTGTTACGGCTGCCGGGCCTGCATGGAGGCCTGCAAGGTCGAGAACAGCACGCCCCGCGGGGCGTTCTGGATGCACGTCTTCCGCTACGAGGAAGGCGAGTATCCCGACACCGAGCAGACCAACATGCCTCGGCCGTGCCAACACTGTTCGGAGCCGTCGTGTGCGTCGGCCTGTCCGACCGGGGCGCGGTTCAAACGTGAGGAGGACGGCATCGTCCTCACTGACTACGACCGCTGTATCGGCTGTCGGTACTGTGAGATTGGCTGTCCGTACGGTGTCAACTACGCGCAGTTCCAGCATCCCGAAGAGGCCCAGTACGGCTACGGCCACTCCGGAAGCCCCGGCGACGACACGTTCGGGTCTGGCAGTCTCGCCGAGGAGTTGGGCGAGGAAGACCCCGGCAGTGCCAAACCGCCGTGGCACGACCCGATCCACGATCAGGGTGTCGAACCGCGCGGTACGCAGATGTCCGGACCACAACCCGAGGGCGTGATGAGCAAGTGTACGATGTGTGTCCACCGCCAGGATAACGAAGAGCGCGGCGAGCAGGGGACGACGGCCTGCGCAGAGACCTGTCCCGTCGACGCGATCAAGTTCGGCGACATGGATGACCCCGAAAGCGAACCCCGACAGCACCTCCGAGAGAAGTCCTCCTCGTCGACGTTCAAACTGCTGGAGGATCGCGGGACCGAACCGAACGTCGTCTACATTGGCGACGAACCGAGCGACGACGCCCGCGCCATCGAGGACGCGGACACGTTCAAAGACCCCGAGGAAGCCATCGAGATAGAGCAGAACCCACCTGAAACCCGCTCGACCGACGTGGAGGTGAACCAATGAGCACTCCGTCCGTGCGGAACCGACTCACCGAACCGTTCGAGGACACCAGCAAAATCTACTACGCCGTCGTCGGCGTCGCGGTCCTGCTCGTCCTCGGGATGCTGTACAGCTTCGTGACCGTCCTCACGGAGGGCCACGCCGTCACCGGTCTGGACAACTGGGGGACCGACGCGGGCGTGCCCTGGGGGCTGGACATCGGCGCGTTCACCTGGTGGGCGTTGATGGGCGTCGGCGCAATCGCGCTGTCAGCGATCATCCAGGTCTTCCGGATGGACGACTACGAGTCCTACGCCCGCCTTGGCGAGCTCGTGACGCCGCTGGCGTTCCTCGCGAGCTTCCTGCACATCCTCTTCGACCTCGGTCGCCCCTTCCGGGTACTGAACACCCTCATATATCTGCCACTGGAGTCGCCGATCGCCTGGGACGTACTCCTGCTTGGCGGATTGGGGCTTCTCTCGGTCGCGTACCTGCTCGTGTCGATCCGCCGGGATCTGCACGAACTGTACCACGACGACGTCCTCCCGTCGGTCCTCTCGCCTGTCTACGAGGTGCTGCTGATCGGTTACGCTCCGTCGGACAGCAGTGACGGTCGAGGCGTCCAATGGTGGCTCGCCGCCGCGATACTGGTGTTCATCCCGGTTGTCGGTGGGGGCCTCGTCCCGTTCGTCTGGGGGCCATTCGGCGTGAATATCAACTGGTTCGGCGCGATCCAGGGCCCGACGTTCCTCGCAGGGAGCATGACCGTTGGTGCCGCGACGCTGTTGTTCCTCGCCGGGGTCCTGCGGTTCGCCTATGATCTTGACGACGTGTTCACAGACGAGACGCTCCGGCGCTTGGGTGTGTTCACGGGCGCGTTCGCATTCACGTACATGCTCGGGGTATTCTACGAGGTCCAGACGGGGACGTTCGCGGCCGACATGGCCGATCCGAACGTCTCGACGATGGTGTTCGACGGGCCGCTCGCTCCGCTGCTGTGGCTGGCGATAGCGGCCGTCGTCCTCCCGACGATCTACCTCGTCGTCCAGCAGGCGCTCAGTCGGTTCAGCCTTCTCGGCACGGTCGTCTTCGCCGGCGTGATGCTCGTCGGCGTCCTCCACCAGGAGACGTGGCTGACCGTTGGCGGTCTGATGTACCCCGACCTGATGTACCCCGTCAGCGAGTACACGCCGTCGATCTACGAGTGGCTGAACCTGCTGGGGACGACCGCACTGGTCGCGCTCGGCCTGCTCGTGTTCGCCAAGACGCTCCCCCTCGTCGCAACCAACAAGGCCGAGCCAGAGCAATGAACAACGAATCCATCGACGCCAGTGCCGTGACAGATCGGCCCGATGCTCTCACGGACGAGGCCGATCAGCCGGACGAGCTAGACGCCCGCGTCTACAGGGTTCTCGGTGAGCAGTTCCTCGTCCGGCCCGACCGCGAGCGGGCAGACGCCGTCGGGATCTGGGCCAGCGAGTGGCGCTGTAACGCCGAGACCTTGCCGCCGGAGTTCGACGGGGCGCTCGAACGGATCGAAGACGGTGCGACCGCCGACGAGGAGACGCTCCGGACGAGCTACACCCACCTCTTCCGGGGCGTCTCCGAACGCGCGCCCGATCCGCCCTACGAGTCGATGTACGTCGACGGGAGCTTCTACAGCGGGACGACGACCGAGATCAGGAAAGGCTACCGCTGGGCCGGGCTCGACGTCGACGACTCCAACAGTAACGAGCCCCCGGACCACCTCGGACTCGAGTTGCAGTTCATGGGAGAGCTGATCGAGATGGACGACGGCGACAGGGATCCCGACGAACCAGACCTCGAGGACGCGATGTGGTGGCTGCTGGACGAGCACCTGACCGAGTGGCTGCCGGCCTTCCACGCCCGCGTTCAGCGCGAGGAGCCACACGAGTACTACGCGGGGCTACTCGATCTATCGTTAGCGGTCGTCACAGCCCATCACAAACGACTCGCGACGAACCGATAACGATGCTCGACAATCACAACGTCTACGAGATCGAATTCGACGTGCCCGCGCGCCGTCGAGAGTCGTTCGAGAAGTGGTTGTCGGAGGATATAGTCGAGTGGGTCAGCCACGACGCGGTCGCGTTCTTCGAGGTGTTCCAGAACGACACGGGGATGTCCCCTGAGGTGAAGTTCGTCTTCGGCTTCGAGACGATGGAGGAGTGGGCGACGTTCGTCGGCAGCGACGTACACAAAGCCGCCATCGAGAGCCTCAACGGGATCGCGGAGAACCGCGACGCGGTCCTGTGGCAGCGTGCGTCGGTCAAACTTGACGACACGCTCGAGCGCACGATCGGTGATGGCGGCCACTATCGAGCGGCAGAACGACACAGTGCAGGCGCGATACGATCACAATGACCGACGAACTCAGAGCGAAACTACGAGGTATCGAGGACCCGATCATCGTCGAAGACATCGTCTCGGCCGGTCTAGTCGGTGACATCACGATCGACGACGGCATCGCAAAGGTCCCGCTCGCGCTGGGCGCACCCCACTCGCCGGCGGAGACGGAGATCGCAACGCAGGTTCGAGAAGTCGTCCGTGAGGCGGGCTACGAACCGTCGCTCTCGGTCGAGATGGACGATCAGACGCCGGCAGCGATGGCCGAAGACGCCCCGAACGTGATCGCTGTCTCCTCGGGGAAAGGCGGCGTCGGCAAGAGCACTGTCGCGGTGAATCTGGCGACGGCGATGGCCCAGCGGGGGGCGTCGGTCGGCCTCTTCGACGCGGACGTGTACGGGCCGAGCATCCCCCGGATGCTGGGCGTCCACGATCACCCCGGGATGGCCGAGGATGACGAGACGATCATCCCAGTCGAGCGCTACGGGATGAAACTGATGAGCATCGGGTTTCTAGTCGGGGAGAACGATCCGGTCATCTGGCGCGGCCCGATGGTCGACAAGGTACTGACCCAACTGTACCACGACACCGACTGGGGAGACCTGGACTACCTCGTCGTCGACCTGCCGCCGGGGACCGGCGACGCACAGCTGTCGATGCTTCAGCAGATGCCCGTCCTCGGCTCGGTCGTCGTGACGACGCCCCAGGACGTCGCGCTCGACAACGCGCGCAAGGGCGTGCGGATGTATGACGACTACGACGCGCACGTGCTCGGCGTCGTCGAAAACATGAGTACGTTCGTCTGTCCAGACTGTGGAAGCGAACACGACGTGTTCGACGTCGGCGGCGGCGAACGCCTCGCCGAGGAGTACGGGGTCCCGTTCCTGGGCTGGATCCCGCTCGACCCGTCGATCCGTGAGTCTGGCGAGGATGGTGAACCGATCGTCAAGCGTGACGTCACCGCCTCGTCGGCTTTCGAGGATCTCGCCGGTGAGGTGATGGATCGAGCCGGCGAGATCAGACGACAGTCCCACCGGGTGACGGCGAACGAGACGCTGCTGTCTCCGTGATCGAGGTTGTCATTGAACCCGAATTCTTCACGATCAATTCGTTTCAATTCTTTTTGAAACCGCTAGCTATATCTCACTCGCCGTTTTAGATATATTTGAAATGGTGGTTGCACAGTGACTCCGGTCGACGTTCTCGTGCCGATCGTTCGAGCAGGCATCGACGAGACGCTGTCGTACCTGACGCTGCACGTCATCACGTGCCTGGTACCGGCGTTTTTCATCGCGGGCGGTATCTCCGCGGTGTTGTCCGATCGTTTCGTCAAGCAGTACCTCAGTGCCGACGCCCCCAAACTCCAGGCGTACTCGCTGGCCTCGGTGTCGGGGGTCGCACTGGCAGTCTGTAGCTGCACGATCCTGCCGATGTTCGCCGGCCTCTACAAGAAGGGCGCGGGGATCGGTCCTGCGACGGCCTTCCTGTTCTCGGGCCCGGCGATCAACGTCCTGGCGATCGTCTTCACCGCTCGCGTCCTCGGGCTCCCGCTCGGTGGCGCGCGAGCGTTCTTCGCGATCGCGATGGCCGCCGGGATCGGCCTGACGATGGCACTCGTGTTCGGGTCGAGCGACGATAGTGAGAGCCCCGAGGGGCAGACGGTTGCCACCGACGGTGGGCAGGTCGTCGCCGAGCGGGACCGTCCACTGTGGGTGACGGGCGGCTTCTTCGGCAGTCAGGTCGCAATCTTGCTGATCGCGGCGACCGGCCTGCTCACCTGGGCGGTCAAGGCTCCGCTGCTCGCACCGTGGTTCGTCCTGCTGGGCTACCTGCTGTACGCGCAGTTCGACCGCGACGAAATCGAGGAGTGGCTCCAGGAGACGTGGTTCTTCACGAAGACAATCTTCCCGCTGCTCGTCGTCGGGACGTTCGTCATCGGGATCATCGGTGCGATCGCCGCCCTGGCCCAGGGGATGGGCCCGCTGGAGACAGTCACGACCGACGCCGGCGAAACGTTCGCCGCCCACCAGGTCGCCCCCGGGTTGTTGACCCAGGGAATCTTCGGTGAGACGACCGTGCTGTCGGCCGGCTTAGCGTCGGTCATCGGCGCCGTGCTGTACATGCCGACGCTGCTGGAAGTGCCCATCATCGGATCGCTGTTCGGCTACACCAACGGCCTGATGGCCGACGGGCCCGCGCTGGCGCTGCTGCTGGCCGGCCCGTCGCTGTCGCTGCCGAACATGCTGGTCATCTGGAAGACGATCGGCACCAAGCGCACGGCCCTCTACGTCGGTCTCGTGACGGTCGCCGCGACCGGTGCGGGCCTGGTGTGGGGCCTGCTAGTGCTGTGAGGAATCGACTCGAAACTACCAACTACTACCACAACCCATGAAAATCGAAGTCATTGGCCCTGGCTGTGCCAGGTGCAAAACGACGGAAAAGCGCGTCCAGAAAGCACTCAAAACTCTCGGCGATAGTGTCGATGCGGAGGTCGAGAAGGTCGAAAAGCAGATGGAGATCATCGACCGCGGCGTGATGCACACGCCCGCTGTTGCCATCGACGGCGATATCGTCACCGAAGGTGACATCCCTGACGTCGAGTACCTCGTCGAACAGTTCGAGACGGCGTAGCTCCAGTTCGCGTTTCTCGATCGGTCGGATGCACACACTGATTTGTGTGTACACCCAATCTATACCCACCAACGTATGTCGTCACAATCGAATGACTACCGAGTTTCGCCCGAGACGATGGACGACCTCGAGCGGATGGTCTCGACCTGCGAGGTCGGAACCGCCCACAGTATCTTTCAGGCGCTCGCCGACGATCGGCGGATCCTCATCATGCGCTTGCTCGGCGAATCAGAGCTCTGTGTCTGTGATCTCGTTGAGTTGTTCGACATCGAATACTCGAAACTCTCCTATCACCTCAAGAAACTCAAAGAGGCCGACCTCGTGACTGCGCATCGTGACGGGAATTACGTCACCTACCGGCCGACAGCGCGCGGCGAGGACATCATCGAGATCGTCCGTACCATCTGCTGACGTGCTACACAACGGAGTCTGATCCGAAACCTGTCCGTTTTAATCTCCCGCTGGTGAAAAGAGACCAAGATGGGATCAAATTCAGCCTCGACAGAGCCGGTTCGGGTCGCATTCGTCTGTGTACAAAACGCCGGCCGCTCCCAGATGGCGTATGCGTTCGCACAACAAGAGCGGAGCTCCCGCGACTTCGAAAACGAAGTAGAACTCGTTACGGGTGGAACCCAGCCTGCGGAGCACGTCCACGACGAAGTCGTCCACACGATGGATGCTATAGGGATCGATATCAGTGATCGGACGCCACGTGAGGTCACGTTCGAGGAGATTCAGGCGAGTGATATCGTCATCACGATGGGCTGTTCGGCTGAGGATGTCTGCCCCGCTGGCTGGGCAGGAGACAACCGTGACTGGGATCTCGACGATCCTGATGGAAAATCCCACGATGAAGTTGGACGTATTCGGGACGAGATCCGGCAACGAGTCAGTGATCTGTTCGACGAATTCTGAGACGACTAACCGGACGTGTACTGACTGATCTGTCCTCCGAATAGTCCACGACGTAACTGCCAGGACTTAGGCAACTCAGTAGCGTTGGTGTTAGATGATCTGGTGGGGCAGTCAATCGGTAGAGACAGACAAAGGATTTATTGTATGTGAGCGTGTCATAGAATCCAACTCATAGCATCTCACAGCCCGGTTCGTTTCCTCGCTCGTAGTTGGTGATTGCAATGACGAGTCGGAGACACAGTGCAAGGAACACTTCTGTTCGTGCATGGACGCGGCCTCGGGCGCGGACGTGCCCGAGGCCGCAGTCCTTGACTGCGTCGTTGGTTCGTTCCACTCCTGTCCGGTTGTTGTACGTCTCGTCTAAGATGGATTGTTTCAGCTGAACGTCCTCGCTGTGTTCCTCGATTCGGTCTTCGACCCTGTACTCGATATTTTTCGGGTCATCAGTGTTTCGCGGATTGTATGGAGCGATTGGCACGACCCCTGCGGCCAGCAGGTGATCGTGCCAATCAAGGATGTCGTAGGCGCTATCTCCAAGCATCCAGATCGGAGTTTCGACGGCGAGCGCGTCACGTGTGACGCGCATCGCCGTCTCTTTGTCTGCTTGTTTGGCCTGTGTGAATTCCGCCGCAATCGGAATCTTTGACCCGGTTGAGACGATCGTACAGCCGAAGCCGTAGTAGTACTCCTCGGCAGTTGGATCATAGTTCCACGAGGCGGCGTCGTTGTATTGGATCGCCTCGATGTGTGTCGAATCGATAGAGTACGTGGAGTCGAGCAGGCCGCGGGCGGCGGCCTGCTCGATGAGCCTGTTGAAGATATCGTCGATAACGTGTTCGAGATCGGTGAGAAAGCGGTCAACCGTGTCCCTAGACGGCGGTTTGTCGAGTCCACAGTAGTACCAGACGAGGCCGTGCTGGAGTTCTCGTGCAACCGGACGTGTGCCGTAGATATCCTTGTAGTAGCAGTGTAGAAAGCCGCAAAAGAGGGCTGGTGGCTGGTGAACTCGTGTTCGCCCCCGCTTCGAGGGGGCGAACACGTCGTACTCTCTCAGAAACTGGAATTCAAGGTATTCAAACAGCGGTACTGTCTCGGTAGCCGCCGCATTCAAGAAGTCGTCTACCGAAGCTACGTCTTGCAGGGTTGCGCTGGTGTTGGACACACTTTTCGCACCCTGCTGCTTCGTACGTGACGCTTTCTATGACACGCTCTGTATGTGTTAATTAATAACTCCCTTGGCGGCCTCGACAACTGGTTGAGGCCTTTGGGAACCTCTGAGGCCAAGGTTCCCTCTGCTCATAATACCGGTCGGATCGCCTTCTGTATCTTTGCAAAGCAATTCACCGTGAGGTTCGTATGTTCACTCTACCTGCTGGTGCAGACTCCGAAGCATGAATTTAATTAACCCTATATGCTGACTTCATCCTCTGTATCCCTCACGCACCTCCTGCTGTTTCTCTGTAGGCCAATTCTGTACGTGCAAGATACAGTGGTCGGGACTGAGCGGTATTTGTTGGTCCCCTGGTGTGGTGGAGGAAAACTTCCGATGGCTACAGCAGTATCCCCCGGAGAACAGTGTCCCGAGTGCGGCGGTCAGCTCCAACAGACCGGTCAACTTGTCTGCACAGAGTGTCACATCGTCGTCGACGACGCCGTAATCGATCCTGGTCCTGAGTGGCGACGTTTTACCGATGATGACGTAGATCGAAGACGAACGGGGCCACCGAACACGAAAAAGCTCCATGACGGTGGGCTCTCGACCATCATCGGTACTGTGAATGATCGGGCACAGCTTTCGGGCCAAAAGCGTCGCCGGATGGAGCGTCAACGGACCCATCACACCCGGGCCCAGACCCGCTCGAAGGCCGAGCGCAACCAGCGATACGCACTCAGCCAGGTACAGAGGATCGCCTCGGCGCTCGACTGCAGCGACGAGGTTACGGAAGATTCGAGGCGAAAGCCTTGCCCTTCAGGGCGAGAATAATACTAACATGACATACTACTTTTTACGTGATAGTGGTCTTTTGTAACCCCAAAACTTATGATATTTGACTTCAAATAATCGGGTGTGAGCGGCCGGCCACAACGAACGAATACGTACACTGTTGAAGCAACCAGCGACAGGTATCGGCAGTGTGTGTTCGACTGGCTGGCCGCCCAACCGCCACTCTGGAATCAGATCAACTACCGACGCAGGCAAGAATACTTCAGCGATATTGGTGACGTGTGGGACGCCGAGTACACCGACCTCTACGACGAGTACGCTCCTATCATTGGGAAAGCGACGTGCCAGCAGATTGCCCGGAAGAACAGCGAAGCATGGCGTAGCCACTTCCGGTTGCTTGAGCAGTACCACGACGACTCCAACCCGGCAGTGACCGAGAAACCGTCACCGCCGGGCTACTGGGGCACTCGTGATGAGGGCTACGAGTTGCACGGCCTCGTTCGCAACGACCTCTACACGTTCGACTGGGACGATGACAAGAGTACGCTCGAATTCGGCGTCGGTGACGTCCTCGAAGACCGCTACGACTTCGAACACAACGAGCGCGTCACGCTCGAAATCAAGGGAAATCCACAGTGGGACGGTGATGATAGCCGATTGGAACTCATCTACGACGAACACGCTGACCGGCTTCGTGTCCAGCATCCTGTCCGTATTCAACCAGACCATATTCGTGAACAGCGAGAGGATGCCTTCACTCACACACTCGACACCGAGAACACGACGCAGGCAGCCGCCATCGACGTCGGAGCAAACAACACGTTGGCTGTTGTCACTGAAACTGGTGATACGGCGGTGTATCACGCCCGCCCGGAGTTCGACCGGTTCCAGAGTTATTCCGAGCGAATCGCCACACTCCAGTCGGAACTTCCAGACGAGCAATACACGAGTCATCGCATCAAACGCTTGTACGATGCTCGCTCCCGAAAGCGCGACCACAGCCGTGATGCGGCGGTGAAACACGCCGCTGAGTGGCTCCTCGAACGCAACATTGACACGGTGTACGTTGGTGACTTGACCGATGTGCTGGACACGCATTGGAGTGCTGACGTGAACGAGAAGAATCACGCCTTCTGGTCACACCGACAACTGCTGGAGCGGATAGAACTGACACTCGGTGATGTCGGGATTGCAGTTGAGGAAGTGAGCGAAGCCGATTCGAGTAGCGAGTGTCCCGAGTGTGGGAGTTGCGATGTGACCCGAACAGGCGATTCGTTTCGATGTCACGACTGCCGATTGGATGCACACAGTGACGTGGCAGGGGCGTGGAACATCCTGCAATCTGAAGGAGGGCCGATGGCCCGGCCCGCTGCCCTGTCTGCTGAACGCGGCAGGGACGCACCCTGTAATGGGGCGTACTGGCAGTGGAACGAACACGACTGGAGACCCGTCGACTTTGGGGAACAGTCGCATTCACTTGACCAACCCAGCCTCAGCAAACCCGCAAGTTCACAGCCGGGGTAATCGATCTGGTTGGATCACCCACGGAGGAATCCTCGCGCTTCAGCGCGGGGAGGAGGTCAACGAGCGGGCCTGTCAGCTGTTTTCCGATGCCCAGGAGGCTGAGTTGACTATCGGCCGCTCGATCGACGCGCTCGTCCCGGCGTGCATCCTCGTCGCCGCTCGCCAGACTACCACCGTTCGGACCGTCGAAGACATCGCAGACGCTGCCCACTGTTCGGCGGATAAGATCCGCCGGTCTCGACTAACTCTCCAGCGGGAGTTGGACGTTCGGGTCCCGGTCTTCCTGCCAACGGATCTTCTCCCCTCAATCTTTGAGAGCCTCTCGGGACGAGTTCCGAAGTCAGTTCGAATCGACAGTTATCGGCTTGCCGAGGCTGCCGAAACGTCGACGGACATTCGGGGATCACCGTCATCCCTTGCTGCGGCAGCAGTGTATGTTGCTGTCGGTATTCGCGGTCGGTGGTCCCAACAAGAGATCGCCAAGGCGGCCGATATTTCGTCGGCATCGATCCGCAACCACTACGAGGCCCTTGAGGCGCTCGATTCCCCCGCGACGTCCAGCGCGGACTAACTCTCCAGTTCGTTTCCGTCTGCCGTCGAAAGTGAAGTGATTATCGTGGCTTCAGCATCGAGAGACACCACGAAGGAGAGACGACGGAACACGGACACGATGCAGAGACGACGACCACGAGTTAACAGGAACAAGCACTACGTTCCGAAACGAGTGCTCAAAACTCCGCGAAGACGTCTCCAGACGTCCCGTCGGTGAAGGCCCGAACGGTGAGTTTCCCTTGTTTCTGCCCGCCCATACCTGGTGATCCCGTCGGCATACCTGGGAGTGCGATTCCGTCGATCGACGGCGACTCTTCGAGCAGTCTCGAAATTGCCGCGACGGGGACGTGGCCTTCGATCACGTACTCGCCGACGGTGACCGTGTGGCAGCTCTGAAGCGCCTGTGGCACGCCGAGTTCACGCTTGAGCGCGGTGATGTCCTCGGGGACGGTATCGGAGACGCTCCCGGTCACGTTCTCCTGCAGGTACTCAGCGTACCCTTCACAACAGCTGCATCCTGGCGAGTTGTACTGCTCGACTGTCTCGACCGACAGTTCCTGATCGATGTCCCAGTCTGACGGTGCGGACGATTCATCGCCGGGGGTATTTCCAAGACACCCGGCACTACCAATAGCTAATGCCCCGCCGCTCGCGACGAGAAATCCCCTCCGAGTCCAGTGCTCGCTCATTACAGAGAGATGGGAAACGATCGCTGATAAACGATCTCTGGATTCTCACGGCGCGGTGATGCCCTCGTTGCCCCAAGATATCCACCTCGGATTCGAAAGGGAAAGCGGCATAAATCACTGGGTCGTAGCTCAGTGTATGGGTCGAACCCACCCAACTCCGGCGACGCCCGTCTCGAAGACGGCATCGTTCCCCGGAGTGTCCGACTCGAACGCCCGCCGGCAGCGGCGGGTGCCGGAAGTGGTTCACGACCGCACTCGTTCTCTCTCGTCTCTGGGCTGCTGCTGTCGCTGTTGTTGAGTCCGTTCCTCGCTGGCTCGCATCGCTGACAGACGATTCACGCACACCCCAGAGACATGACGACACACATCGAACCTAAGACATCGGTACTGGACACCATCGGCGAGACGCCGCTCGTCGAACTAGACGCGGTCGAGAGCGTCTCGATCTACGCGAAACTGGAGACGTTCAACCCCGGCGGCAGCGTCAAAGACCGGATCGGCAAACACATCCTCGAACAGTTGCTTGAGCGCGGCGACGTCCCACCCGGCGGGACGATCGTCGAACCGACCGCTGGAAACACCGGCATCGGGATGGCGATCGCGGCGAACGAACTCGGCCTCGACGCGGTCTTCGTCGTCCCCGAGGGCTTCAGCAGTGAGAAAGAACGGCTGATGGCCGCACTCGGGGCCGAAATCGTCCACATCCCCGGCGACGCGGGGATGTCCGACGCGATCGAGAAGGCCCACGGGATCGCGGCTCGGCGCGACGACGCGGTCGTCCCCCAGCAGTTCGCGACCCCGCTAAACGTCGAGGCACACTACCGGACGACCGGCCCCGAGATCCTCGACGCGCTGGACGGGCGAATCGGTGCGGTCGTCGTCGGCGTCGGCTCCGGTGGGACGCTCACTGGTATCGCTCGCGCCGTTCGCGAACACGTTTCCGACGTCCACGTCGTCGCCGTCGAACCCGAGGGCTCGACGTTCGGCGAACTGCTCGGTGAACACCGCGAGGAAGGCGACTACAAGACCGAGGGGATTGGCACGCACGACCCGTCAGTCACGCAACTGCTCGAACCCGAAGGAATCGACGAGTTCGTGACGGTCAGCGACCCCGATACCCACGCCGAGGTGCAGCGGCTCGCAGCCGAAAAGAGCCACCTCGTCGGATCGAGTTCCGGCGCAGCCAGCGTCGCGGCTCGACGCGTCGCTGAGAGGATCGCCCGCGGCGAGCGAGGCGCGCCGTACGACACCGTGGTGACGGTGTTCCCTGACGGGAGCGAGCGCTACCTATCGAAACAGCTCTACGGCAGTTTCGAGCAGTGGGAGGGGAAAGCATGAGCGACGATCGAGACGAACGCACGGGACTCAGTCGCGAGGGCACTGCCTTCGAGACCCGTGCAATTCATGGCGGACAGGAACCTGATCCTGCGACTGGCGCGGTCATGCCGCCGATCTACGCCTCCTCGACGTTCGCCCAGGACGCGCCCGGCGACCATCGCGGCTACGAGTACGCCCGGACCGGCAATCCCACGCGCACAGCGCTCGAAGACAACCTCGCAAGTCTCGAAGGCGGTTCCCATGGCAGGGCATTCGCCAGCGGGATGGCCGCGATCAACACAGTCCTCAATCTGCACGAAGCTGGCGATCACGTCGTCGTCGGTCGGGACGTCTACGGCGGGACCCACCGGCTGTTCACCCAGGTCTATGAGGACTACGACCTCCGCTTTTCGTTCGTGGACGCGACCGATCACCACGCCGTCGCTGACGCGATGGGCGAGGACACGGAACTGGTCTGGATCGAGACGCCGACCAACCCGCTCATGCGCGTCCTCGATATCGAGGCGATCACTACCATCGCGCACGAGTACGACGCCCTCGCGGCGGTCGATAACACCTTCGCGACACCGGCACTCCAGCGTCCCCTGGAGTTCGGAGCAGACATCGTCGCCCACTCACTGACGAAGTACCTCGGCGGCCACTCGGACGTGGTCGGCGGCGCGCTGGTCACCGACGACCCCGAGTTGGACGACCAGTTGGGATTCTACCAGAACAGCGTCGGCGCGACGCCGGATCCGTTCGCCTGCTTTCTGGTCTTGCGTGGGACGAAGACCCTGCCAGTCCGGATGGAGCGCCACTCCGAAAACGCCCTTGAGCTGGCGACCTGGCTCGACGATCACCCCGCGGTCGAGACCGTCCACTATCCCGGTCTCCAGTCGCATCCCCAGCACAACCTCGCGAGCAGACAGATGGACGATTTCGGTGGTATGCTCAGCGTCGAGTTCGACGCCTCGCTCGCGGCGGTCGAGCAGTTCGTCGCTAGCACCGAGGTGTTCACGCTCGCGGAGAGTCTCGGCGGCGTCGAGAGCTTGCTCGAACACCCGGCGACGATGACTCACGCCGCCGTCCCGGTCGCGGAACGCCGCGAGACCGGAATCACAGACGGGTTGGTCCGGTTTAGCGTCGGCCTCGAAGCCGTCGCAGACCTGCGGGCCGACCTCGAACAGGCGATCGACAGGAGTCTTCGTCGATAGTGCAGGCCCGGCGAGCGTCGCCGGCCCGCGTCACCGCCGAGCAGTACGCAGTAGCATCGACGAAACGCTTTCTGTGGAGACGCTCCTATCAGAGGTATGTCCGCGACGGTTTCGACACCCGACGAGGAAGAGACGTGCGCGTACTGTGGATCGCGAATCTTCGATCACGACCCGCTCTGCGTCCGTGACTGCACCGACGATTGTGGCTCACCGAAGTATTTCTGTAACTACGCGTGTCTGGCCGCCTTCATCGAGGACAACGAATTAACAGTTGGCGACGCCTGTCACTGGTCGCCAGACGAAGAGAACTGCTGTTGATCGAGTGCTGGATCCTGCATCTCGAGTTCGTCGCTCGGGTAGACGCGGTAGGTCCGTCCCTGGCGCTCTCGATACAGGAGTCCGCGCTTTTCGAGGTCGCTCACCGTCTGGCTCACCTTGCTCTTCGAGAAGTCCGAGCGGTCGCGGAGTTCGATTTGGGTCAGCCCAGGAGAAGTGAGAACTGGTTCGAGGATTCGCCGTTCGTCTTCCGGAAGCAAGTCTAGCACGCGCCGCTGGCTGACTGTCTCCGATTCGCCGCTACCGTTAGATCGGGCGCCAGCGTCTGGTGCCGTCGGCTCTCCGCCGAGCGCCGAGTCGTCGCCATCCGTCGCCACTGATCGTTTCGCGTCAGTCATCTCAGTGGGTTCCGGATCTCCGGCAACGATGGTCCGTTCGGCCGTATCCGCGTCTCTCTCCGGGGGAACGTCGGTTCGAACGGCGAGGTAAAAGACGCCGACGACGGCAGTCGCGAACAGTGTCCCGAGGACGTACACGAGCGGGTCAGTCCCGTGGACGGCATCCATCGATTCACCCATCATGGACCCCATCCTATCGATCGATTGCTGCTGTTGATAGGCGTCCCAACTGAGGGCACCGCCGACGATGAGAATACCGACGCCGAGCAGCCCGACGCCGAGATCTGTCTGCCGTCGGTTCACGCGTCCCACCACCCGAGATCTCGCTCGTTCATACTGTGTCGTTAGCGTGCCAGGCACGTATCGGTTTTGATAGTATCGAGCAATACTGTGCGCTGTCGTCTCACGGTAATGGGCTGACAACATGGGATTCGAGGACACCTCTCCGAATTCGGCCGCAGTGAACGGTCTGGCTCGCAGGAAACGTTTAGATCGGATTAGAAACGTTCTCGAACGTTTTCCTACCTCGGTTCACACCCACACTGATAACCCTCGATCGGTGCTACAGTGAACTGAGGAGAACCACCATGACCACTATCGACTCAGGACGCTGGCTGCTCGTGGCGATCGCGATCGTCGGACTCGCGCTCGGTGCGACCGCCGTCAGTGCACATGGAACCGACGCGACGACCGAACATCCGTATAACGGAACGGAGGCGCCTCCGTACAATGGGACCGCCGCGGAGTGGGAGGTCTGGATGGAGAACCACATGAGCGAACATATGGGCTCCGGATCAGTCGCGTGGATGGAGGCGCACATGGGCGTCACTGTCGAGGAAATGGCACAGCACATGGCTGAGGCGAACTACACTGGCCACGGTGGAGAGTACCTGCACCACAATCATAGCGGTGGCTACGGGACGCACGACTTCGGTCACAGCGGTGGCTACGACGTCCACGCCGACGACACCCACCAGAGCGATACCCCCCGCGGTGGCTCCGGGATGGACGGGCGCGGCCACGGCTGCTGAGCGGCTCGGGCCGTCTCGTTCGAACATCACGTTCCACAGATCACAATGACCCAAATCACTGCTCGACACGCTTGTACTGCTCGCCGAACGATAATCACAGCTGTCGGCTTACTGGCCACAGCGACCGGCACCGCAGCCGCCCACGGGAGCGGGAGCTACGGCGGTGGTGGCATGATGGGTGGCGGGGGGCTGTTCGGTGGCACCATGGGCCTGTGGGGATTTCTCTGGATGGGCCTACTAGTGGCCGTGCCTGCGTACCTGCTCTACACCTTCGTATCACGCGACCGGGACAGCGGGGCCGACTCACCGCGTGCTGTCCTGCGAGAGCGCTACGCCCGTGGGGAACTCTCTGACGAAGAGTTCGACCGGCGTCGTGAGCGACTTGACCGGACCAACTGACTCGGGACGTCCTGTACTACCGAATCTTCGAACCCACACCGTTAAGACTCCAGAGTAATAGTGTATGGTATGGACTATACTATACAAACTACTGTATCGGCCGACTTCGAGACTACCGTCGAGACAACGATGGAGGCACTGAAAGACGAGGGATTCGGCGTCCTCTGTGATATCGACGTGCAAGCGACGTTCGCGGAGAAACTCGACGAGGAATTCCGTCAGTACCGCATCCTCGGTGCGTGTAACCCGCCGCTGGCACACGAAGGGCTGACCGAAGAGATCGAACTCGGTGCACTCCTTCCGTGTAACGTCATCGTGTACGAAGCCGACGATGGCACGATCACGGTGAGTGCGGTCGATCCACGGCAGCTCGTCGGAATCGCCGACAACGAGGCTCTTGATTCGATCGCCACCGAGGTTCACGATCGATTCGAGCGTGTCCTCGACGTGGTCTCGGACGAGCTCGGAGCGACGTCCGAAGACTGATTTGGGGATTCTCGTCTCGAGAGCCTACGACTGATCGTCTTCTCGAAGCTGTTGGCGACGACTTTCGAACTCGTCATCGCTCAAATCGCCCCTGGCGTAGGCGAGCCTGAGTTCTTCCAGTGCCGGATCGCGATTCTGCGTTCGTCCCGTGACGCCGCGATAGACGAGGTACCCGGCCACGACGAAACCGACTAGGAAGAGCAGTTGCAAGAGGAAGCCGAGAAGGAAGGCCCAGGAGGGGACAGTCCCGCTGTCACCCCACATTCCATGATCCCAACCGCCCATCATTGGACCTCCCATCATCCCAAGTCCCATGAAGAACCCGGGAACGACGATGAAAAGGCCGATGAGGACGAGGACGAGCGTGATCAGTCGCGTGTCAGAGTCGTTCGTGGACATAGTATGTATAACCGTCTCACCGCGTGACGCGGTGTCTACTATGAAGATACGCGTCCATCGTTCATCCTGTTTGCTACTAACAAAGTACGGTTCTGGGCAGTCAGTAACCTTTGATTCGAAAGTGCTGGATAGTCTCTCAGGATATTTTTCTAGGCTCGTCCCATCGCCGATATACGATCAGACAGCACCCGTAGAACACAATCGTAGCGACCAACCAGATGAATTGGGGCGCAACGGTAACAGTATCATCACCGACTCGAAAGAGACTGGGATTCAACGCTGTCGGATGGTACGTCCACATGTCGGTCCCGATAGCAGTGATCTCGACAGCGAGCGACTGAACTTGCCCCCATACCACGATTACGCCCAGTTCACGCCATCGAAACGTCCGGAAGTGCGGTCCCTCGGTAAAACGCTCAACCAAGAACACGCCCACTAGAAACAGACCGCCATCCCAGAAGCTATGCGAAACGGCGTGGACCACTGGCTGCACCGAAACCTCAGCGTAGACCGTATAGAGTTGTTCCTCGGTGAGCCGAGGCACTACAAGTAACAGTGCTGTTTCCCAGATCGATCCCAGTACCGATCCGAGCACGAACAACAGCGTTTGGACATCAGTGAGGTGTCTTGATCTGTATGCCCAGTACACGATCAAGGGGAGAGCGACCCCGATCGCGATAGAGACACCGAGCCCCGGTGTCTGTGTCATTCTGAAGCGGGCCGTCCGGGAATGGAGAGGTCGATCCCCGCGAGCCGGCGGGCGTTGATTGCGACGATGATCGTCGAGAGGGACATGAACACCGCGCCGACGGCAGGTGAGAGGAGAACCCCGAGCGGTGCGAGCACCCCCGCTGCGAGTGGCAGCGCAAAGACGTTGTAGCCACTTGCCCACACGAGGTTCTCCTGCATCTTCCGGTAGCTGGCCTTCGAGAGTCGGATCAGTCGAACGACGTCCAGCGGGTTGTTCTCGACGAGAATGATATCGCCGGATTCTATCGCGACGTCGGTCCCGCTGCCGATGGCGATGCCGACGTCGGCCCGCGTCAGTGCGGGCGCGTCGTTGACCCCGTCGCCGACCATCGCGACTATTTTCCCCTCTTGCTGGAGTTGTGAGACCGTTGTGTCCTTCTCGTCGGGCAGGACTTCGGCGAAGTACTGGTCGATCCCCAGATCCTCGGCGACTGCCCTGGCGACGTCTTCTGAGTCACCGGTCAACATCGCCACCTCGATGCCCATCTCGTGGAGCGCCTCGACCGTCTGGCGGCTCTCCTCGCGGATCACGTCCGCGAGCGCGAACGCCGCGACGACCTCGGACTCGTCCCGGACGAGGTAGACAACTGTCTGGGCGTTCGAACCGGCTTCATCGGCGAAGTCAGCGATTGCGTCGGGTCTTTCGACGCCGAACTTCTCCAAGAGGTTCGGCCCACCGAGATGGACTGTCTCGTCCGAAACGGAGGCTTTCACGCCGAGGCCGCGAAGATTCTCGAAGTCCGAGACACTGGCTCGCTTGATATCGCGTTCTTCGGCGGCCTCCCGGATCGCGCGGGCGATCATGTGCTCGGAATCACCTTCGACGCCCGCAGCCACTTCGAGTGCACGCTGTTCGTCCCAGTCGCCTGCCGTCTCTATGCTGACGACACCCTGCTCGCCTTTGGTCAGCGTCCCCGTCTTGTCGAACATCACGGTGTCGAGATTCCGGGCTTCTTCCATGGCGATTCGGTCGCGGACAAGCATGCCGTTCTTGGCAGCGGTCGAGGTGTTGATGGCGACTACCAGCGGGACGGCCAGCCCGAGCGCGTGCGGGCAGGCGATGACCAGCACTGTTACGACCCGTTCCAGAACGACGACCTCGAATCCCTCGACGAGGACCCACGCGACGGCCGTGAACGCGGCGACCGAAAGGGCGACATAGAATAGCCATCCAGCGGCCCGATCTGCGAGCAACTGGGTCCGGGATTTGGACTGCTGAGCCTCCTCGACGAGGCGCATGATGCCCGCCAGCGCCGTCTCCTCGCCAGTCTTGGTAACCTCGACGCGGAGACTCCCGTCCTGGTTTACCGTGCCAGCGACGACCTCCGAACCGGGTTCCTTCTCGACGGGCCGGGATTCGCCCGTGATCATCGATTCGTCTACGCTCGACTCTCCCTCGACGACCTCGCCATCGGCCGGAACGCTCGCTCCCGGTCGGACGAGCACGACATCGCCTTCGTCGAGGTTGGAAACAGGGACTTCCTCGGTGTCTCCGGATTCGGTGACTCTCTCAGCCGTATCCGGCATGAGTTGCGCCAGTTCATCGAGTGCGCCCGACGCCTGTCGGACTGAGCGCATCTCCATCCAGTGACCCAGCAACATGATGTCGATCAGCGTCACGAGTTCCCAGAAGAACGGGGTCGTCCCCTCGATGAACAGGCTCGCAATCGAGTAGACGAACGCGACGGTGATCGCCAGGGAGATGAGCATCATCATCCCCGGCTCCCGATTGTTCAGCTCTGTGCGAGCCATCGAGAGGAACGGGACGCCGCCGTAGGCGAAGACGACCACCGAGAGGACGGGCGTGATCCAGACGCTTCCTGGGAATGTCGGTGTGGTGTACCCGACGACGTTCTGAACAAACTCGCTGAAGACGATTACGGGGACCGAAAGGGCGAGCGACACCCAGAAACGGCGACGAAACATCTGTTCGTGGCCGGAGTGGTCAGTGTGTGTTCCGTGATCGCTGTGGTCCTGGGCTTCGTGGTTGCCGTGTTCGCGTGCTTCGTGAGCGTGTTCGTGGTCGGCGTCGTGCGCGTGCTGATCGCTGTGACCGGCGTGTTCGTGGTCAGTCCGTTCGGCAGCAGCCTCGCTTCCGGTTTGTAACTGGCAGATACGACAGCACTCACACCGGCCGCTGGTCCGTGGTGCGGCGTGGCTCCCCGACTCTCCCGTCGTCGTCTCGTCGTGGTCTAGGTGGTCTCTCATGGATCCTCTCTCGATCGTATCTCCGCGTCCACCCGCGACCAGTATCGCTTGAGCCGGGGATTGACGATGGAGGATTCGGGATCTGTCAGTTAATCCCGTGCGTACTACTTATGTGTCAGGGATTTGCTGTGTAGCCAGCGTCTTCGACAGCCTGGACGAGCGCCGTGACGTCGGCGTCGCCATCGATGCTCGCCTGCCCTGTTTCGTGGTCAGCGCTTGCATTCGTTACACCACTAACCTCGCGGAGAGCTTCTTCGACAGTCTGCTCGCAGTGTCCGCAGGACATTCCCTCGACAGTGAGTGTCGTCATACGTATCTACATACACTCGCATATTTTATGCTGATTTCCCCTTCAGAAGTTGTGTCTTGGAGGGTTTCGATTTTCGAATCGAAAGTAGATTGCCAGTGAACCTTTTGTCGGGTGGTGTCGTTGTATTCGGGTATGCGCGACCTCGACGAGACTGACCTCGAGATCATGGAGTTGCTGTTGTCCAACGCCCGCCGTCCCTACAGCGATATCGCGGAGGTCGTCGGCCTCTCGGCGCCGGCCGTCTCCGATCGCGTCGAGCGACTTCAAGAGATGGGGATCATCGAGCGCTTCACCCTGAACATCGACCGCTCGCAACTACGCAAGGGGATCCCCGTCCTAGTGACACTCGGCGTCGCATCGAACGGCCCGGAAACATCCGCAGTCGCTGAGACGTTTGTGAACGCCGACGCGGTCGAGCACGTGTTCACGACCGCCGAGGCCGATCTGGTGGTCTTCGCTCGCGTGCCCGACAACGACGTCGCAAGTTGGCTGACCGACACCGTCGAGGGCGACGTGATCGACGACTTCGAGGTGACGCTGCTCTCGCACGCGGAGTGGTCACCCGACCTCGGCGGAACGGAGTTCGCGCTCTCCTGTGCACAGTGCGGGAACACGGTCGATAGCGAGGGGACCGCGGCCCGGATCGACGGCGACCTCTATCAGTTCTGCTGTCCCTCGTGTGAAGCGCGCTTCGAGGAGAAGTACGAGCAACTCCAGCAGGGTGCGGATTGAAACGGTGGCTAGAACAGGCCCGTAATGAACCCGAGGCCCATAACGACGAGGACAGCTGCGGAGAACGCCGGGAGATACGGCGTGTACTGTTCGACACGCTCCTCGTATTTGTGGTAGCCAGCGATCAACAACATCGTCAGACTCACTATGCCGACGATGACGGTGATAGCGTAGGCGCTCATCAGTTCGAGGCAATAGTTCGACCCAGCACAGAGCGCGATGATCTCGAACTCCTCCTCGTGGGCGAACCCGAGGAGGAAGGCGAACCACGCGATCCCGAGGAGTCCGCGATCGGCGGCCGCAGCCTGCCCACCGTGTGAATGTCCACCGACGAACGGGAGATAGCCTTTGAGCCGCGAAACGAGGCCTACCGACTCGTAATCGTGGTCGTGTGAGTGATCGTCCGAATGGTTGTGTGAGTGGTCGTGCGTGTTCTCGTGGTCGTGTTTGTGGCCACTCCCGTGACTGTGGGAATGGCCGTGGCTGTACTCCCGGATACCGAGCGCGATCAGGAGGACGCCGGCCACGAGACTGACTGGCCCACCGATCTGAACCCCGCCGAGGACCGTGATCGGCTCGTTGACCTGTGTCAGATTGAAGTAATCTTTCGCGTAGAAGAACACGGCTACCATCGCGATGCTGCTAACGAGATGGCCGATACCGAGGATGAAACTCGCGGCGAATCCGTACACCCATTTGTTCCGCTGGTCGAGCGCGTACGAGGCGGCAACTGGCCATCCGTGACCTGGTTCGATACCGTGCACTGCTCCCAGTGCGACCGCGCCGAGCAACAACCCGAGTGCTTCCCCGTGTAACATCTCCGTAAGACCATCTCTGCGAAGAAGCTGAATAACGGTTATTAATACTGAATCGGGGATATCGTCATACCCGCACTCTTGTAGGGGGCTATCGAACGAAGAGACATGCGGACGAGTTTCAACATCTCGGACGAACTCCTCGAGGAGTTCGACCAGGTCTGGCAGGACGAGGGGCTCGACAACCGGTCGCGAGCAGTGCGAGAGGCGATGCAGGAGTACATCGAGTCCCACTCGCAGCTCGAGGAGATGGCGGGGACCGTCGTCGCTCTCGTCGCATTCGACTACCGACATCACGACGTCATCGAGGACCTCCACGGCGTCCAGCACGAGTACCAAGATGTGATCCTGAACACGAGCCATACCCATCAGGGAGAGTGGTGTCTCGAATCGCTGTTCTGCCGGGGAGCCGTCGATCGTGTCCGAGAACTCAGCTATCGGTTGCGTGACTTCGACGGTGTCAATCGAGTGAAGCTCATGGTCATCCGCGACGACGAGCGTTAATTTACTGCCGAGGCAGGCATTTTCTGGCACCCCTGCCCACCCGAGTCCTGACGGTGAAGCCAGTAGAGGAACCCCGCCCGATAGATCCCGTAGTATTCCCGGTAGGTGTCAATGATCGACGGGACGATCAGGTCGGCGTAGATGTACGAGAGTACTGCTCGAAAGGGAGACCCTTTCTGAACAGCACCGCGCCGAAGGGGACACCTCCGGCCGAGCAGACGAACGTCACGACACCGACGATGGTCCCGAAGATCGCCGTCCAGAAGACGGATGCCACCAGGCCGAAGGTCGCGCCCGAGGTGGCGGGGCGTACAGATCTGTCTCAACCGTTCGTCGAACGTCGTGTTATAGGCGTATGCGACGGGAACCTCGAACCCAACAGGATCTCCCCTACATTCCGAACAGGTATCAGGGAACTGTACGATACTTCGCATATGGACCGTTTTCAGAACACGCGGCAGCCGGACTGGGACTGGTGGGGCAAACTGTGGCCGACCCCCGGCGCGACGCTCCGTCGCCTCGGTATCACCGCTGAGACGACCGTCGCGGAGGTCCCCTCCGGCAACGGCTACTTCGCACTCCCCGCGGCCCGCATCGTCGATCCGGCCACGGTCTACGCGATCGATCTGGATACGTCACTGCTTGACGAACTCGACGAGATTGCCGCCCAGCAGGGGATCGAGAACGTCGAGACGCGCCACGCCGATGCCCGTGAGTTCGCCCAGCAACTCCCCGAACCCGTGGACGTCGTCCTGCTCGCTAACACGTTCCACGGCATCGACGACACGGATGCGGTCGTCCGGCAAGCATTCGACGCACTCCGCCCAGGCGGGCAGTTCGTCGTGCTGAACTGGAGTGACGAGTCGCGAGAGACGACGACGATCGATGGCGAGCCGCGTGGCCCCCCAACGGAACTCCGGATGGCACCCGAAGAAACAGCGCGGGCCGTAACCGACGCGGCCGAGTTCGAACTACGCGAAGAGATCGCCTTGCCGCCGTACCACTACGCACTTCGGTTCGAACAGTAGTTCGACGGGATCTGCGCCTGCTCACCCGCGGTGGAATCGCGTCTCGCGGTAGTAGACGAAGACCGTGCAGACGGCGATGACCGCGAGGTAGACGACACTCCAGCCGAGAGACGCGGCCGTATCGACGCCGGACGTGAGTCCGGTATCGACCATCACTCGAACGGGGTGATAGCCGGGCAAGAGTTTCATCCACCAGTCGGGTGAGGATTGTATGAACAGGGGGTCCTGAAAGAGACCGATGTCGAGCATCGGGAGGATCAGCATGAGCCACATCCCGGCCAGTCGGTTGACTGCCGCGCCGACGAGCATCCCGACCAGGCCATAGGTCATCGAGAGGACGATCATTGCGGCTACGAACCACCAGAGGTGCTCCGGCCAGAAGTCCGCGAGCATGACGCCAATGGAGACGGCCGTGACGACGACCGTTAGCGTCGTGAGGACACCGAACCGGGCCGCGATCACCTGCCGAGCGCGGTAGCCGACGACCGCTAACCGACCGTCCGTGTCCCTGGCTTCTCGCATCAGGAATAGGCCGGCGAGTCCCGCGATGAGCGCGCTCGTGATCGGCGTCATGATGACGCCGTGGACGTCCGGCATCGCCCGCGGAACCGTCGTCACCTCGCCATCGACCAGCGTCCGAACCGGCATCTGGACGTCCTGAGTCACCGCGAACGCGAGCGTGATGAACGCGAACGGAAGGACAATCAGCAGCCCGAGGAGGACGTAGTTACGGGCCTGCTCCCGGAGCCCAATCGAGAACGCGGTCGTGGTCCGGCTCACGCCGACCACCCCCCAGCCGTCCGCATCGTCCAGCCGAAGATCGCCGTCACCGCCGCGAGTAGTACGAGAATGTACCCGCCGACGAACAAAAGATCGCCCGTCGCGAACGTCCCCTCGAAGACCGCCGACTGGAGGAGTTGCTTTGGATGGTACAGCGGGAAGTACTGCACGAAGTCCGGGACGTCTGCGGCGAGCGGACTATCCCCGCTGAGGAACGCGTCCATCATCGCCAGGAAGACGACGACAAGCGAGCCCTCGAACAGCCGCGGCATGACTGCACCCACGAGCGCGCCGATGAACGCGTAGACGAGTCCGGCGAGCGCCAGAAACGCGAACGCGGCGACCGACGCGTCCGGCTCGATGGTCAATCGGAGGACGGCGTAGTTCACGGCCGCGACGACGACCGTCACAGTCGCGAGCGTGGCCAGTCGCGTCGCGAGCAAAACGTGGGGCGGATAGCCCGTTCGGACGAGCCGCTGGTCTGCATCCCGGGCGTCGATCATCTGGACCAGACCCATGAGCCCGGCGATGATAGCGACGCCGAAGATCCCGCCCAGGAGCCGCCCCAGATCGATCGGGATCGCTTCCACTGTCGGCATCGACGGCAGTCCGGCCATCGCCTGGCCCCAGCCTTCGATGACGACCAGAGGGAGCACGATCGCTAAGATGGCGTTCAACGGCGTTCGGAGGAACGTCCGGACGTTCGACTGAACCCCCACGGCGAACCTACGCATCGGGCGCTCCCTCCCGAGACTGCTCTTTCTCGGCTCCTTCCTCGGTAACGTCGTAGACGTTTCCATCCCGAACTTCGTAGATGCGATCAAGGCGGCTGCGTTCCTCGATGAGGTGTGAGATCATCACGACGGCGGTGCCGTCGGCGGCGAGGTCCTTCGCGAGGTCCCAGAACTGGAGGTACGTCTCCCAGTCGAATCCTGTGTAGGGTTCGTCGAGCATGAGCACGTCCGGATCGTGCATCAGCGCGACGCCGAGGTTGACCTTCTGTCGGTTGCCACCGCTGAGCTGGTCGATCCGGTAGTCGAGGTACTGCTCGAAGTCCAGTTCCTCGGCGAGGCGACGTTTCGCGTCTTTGATCTCTTCAGGGCTCATCCCGTACCCCGACCCGAACAGTCGAAACGTCTCCGATACCGTGAGCCGGTCGTACAGCAGCGTTTCCTGAGGACACCAGCCGACGGTACCGGACCGTTCGACAGTTCCGCCGTCGTGGTCGAGCACGCCGACGAGGACGTTCATCAGTGTGGACTTCCCCGCCCCGTTCGCGCCGACGATGCCGACAATCTCTCCCCGCCGGATCTCCAGATCGGCTCCGGACAGGACCGGTACCGAGCGAGTGAACGGGAGTACCGAGCTGTAGGTCTTTTCGACGCCTTCCGCGCGGACGAGCGTCTCGTTGTCAGTCGCTACGTCGGTCTGTTGGATCGTCGCTTCCATAGATGTATAGACACAGTCCGTATTCAACCGAATTTCCGCTTCAAATACAAAGTCAAAATGCCCTGAAGAAGTGGAACAACTCTGAAGAATCCCGGAGCAACTCCGGCTAGGAGCATTTCTCATGGGATTGGGGAACTGAAGAGAGTGATACATAAAGCGAAACGCGGGGTCATTTTGCATCTTGACCGCGGGACTCTGGATCATACTCAATGTCGGGATCTGGTGATTTGACAGAGGCCAGTACTCCCGGCGAACCTCATGTCACGTTGGCCATGATCAACTGTCTCCCGCAATCGGGAGACAAAATGGCCAGAACGGAAGAACCTGCCTCCTCGATAGGTTGATACTGAAGTTATTTATATAATACATAAATAAGTTTTATAGCATACTCAAAATGCACGCTCGCGACACTACCGAGCGAGAAACTACTAGGTTCTCAATGTGCGACGTGCTAACTACCGCTCTCGATCCATCACGACCGGTTCTGATATTCTTCGGGTAAGTCATTCCGGCTCACTGTCTTCGGTAAAAGCGATGTAGACTGCAGAGTCGAGCTGGCCGTACGTAGTCTGTCTGGCACATATCGCCTGTTTGTGTTCCTCTCAGGAGGTGGAGGACATTCGAAATGGCTACTGCCAAAACTGACGAATCGTCGCTTCCAGATCCGACTGCAACCGTCTCCTTCGACGATACTGACGATCGGGCCGACGCAATGCAAGACTCGATCGAACAGTGGGTTGCGGACCTCGCAGAGATGACTAACGAAGCCCGCGCGAGTGAGGAGTTCCAGGAGTGGCTGGAGGTCCACTCCCAGTTCCATGACTACAGCCCGCGAAACACACTGTTGATCAAGATGCAGATGCCCGATGCGACGATGGTCGCCGGCTTTTGGACCTGGCAGAACAAGTTTGATCGACACGTCAAGAAAGGCGAATCCGCGATTTGGATCTGGGCTCCGATCATCTCTGAGCAGTGTCCAAAGTGTGGAAACGCCCCGTCTTATCACGAACGCGAGCACGTCGACTGTGATCACCACGAGATGTCCGATCCGGATGAGTGGTCCGAAGGTGTCGTCGGGTTCAAACCCACTTCGGTGTTCGATGTCTCCCAGACGGATGGAAAGTCGTTGCCCAAACTCGAGACAGAAGCCCACGGGCAGGTCGATGGTCTCGTTGACGCGCTACTCGATGCTGCCGATCGGCTAGAGTACGATGTCTCAATTGTTCCCGATGAGGAGTGGACCCGCTCTTCGGAGGGCTACTGCAAACAGAGTTCGATGACGATGCGGCCGGTGATCAAAGTCCGAGATCGGGATAACAAGGCCGCGCTGGCCCGGGTGTTGATCCATGAGTACGCCCACGCGGAGCTGCACGGTGGCAGGGACGACACGACCGAAGCGAAGGAAGTCGAAGCTGACGCTGTCTCGTACATCGTCTGTCGGTACTTCGGGCTCGATGCGTCGAACGCAGCGAACTATCTCGCCGCGTGGGACGAGGACGCTCCAGAGACGCTTCACGAGCGGCTCGATCGCATCTCTGACGTTGCCGAGCACCTGATCGGGACGATTCCTCAGTAAGTAGCAACGTGATCCCCGAAGCGTTGACCAATTGTTTTGATTCCTGACTGACTTGATACGGCCCTTTTTACGATATGACGACTGAATTGCTCGACGTGATGGACGACCGGAACCCGATGTACGACCCGTCGGACCCACGAGGCGTGGCCGCTCCTGATGATCCCCACGCAGATCCGAAGGCCGCCGACACACTCCCGAGTGAGGATTATCCCGCTCAGTGCGAAGAGCGCGATCAACATACTTGCATGCAATGCGACCGGGAGATTTCGCCGACCGATGACTACTGCAGTGACTGTGCTCGCAAAACGTTCGCGTCCGATCGAGCCGCCTCTCGGTATGGCGCTCGCGAACACGCCGCTGGCGCGACGGTCAACCACGAGTGGACACTCGACCGGATCGTCGCCGCTGCCGTCGCCGACGACCACGTACACACAGCCAGAATCGTTGGTGAGGTCGCCCTGAAAGAACGCGCGGAATTCCCACGGACGACGGCGACTGACACGAAGTTAACACTTCTCAGTGAGGTCGACGGGGAGGTTCCCTCGCCAATTGACCGCGGTTACGAAGCAGTTCCCGATATCGTCCGGGCAAGTTCCGACACCGGCCAGCAGCTACTGGCCGATATTGTCGCCGACATGTGCGATCGCGACGACGACACAGTACAGTTGTACACCGAATTCGGCAAACCCATCGAGGACTGGGAGACGGTCGCGGACCTTCAGGAGCGCTTTGGTGAGGACTACTGGATCGTTACCGGCGTCGTGCGCCAGAAAGACTACGCGTTTCCCGACGTCGACGACGACGTCACCGCGATCAAAACATGCGAGGAGTGCGGGTCCGGCAAGCACATCTACACTGGCCAAGACCGGCCCGACGATGTCCCCGTCGATGTCTGGATGTGTACCCACTGTGGTGCTAGCCAGAACGGTGATCCACCTGATCGAAACGGGCGAACCAACCCCTTCGAGCAACCCAGTGAGAAGGATCACACCGATATGATGGAAGCGTACAAAGAGAAACACGGCCACTATCCCTTCGAAGAGTAAGCTGACTGCTGTTTGTTCTTCTCAGGACGAAACGAAGATGAGCAACAGCTACACGCTCGGCGATTTTGGTGCTGGCGGCGAACGGTCGACTGCCGGCGACGCCCTGATCGACACAGCCGAAGCAGCCGAAGAAGCAGCGACCAGCGCCTGGGAGTTCGAGGCCAGTACCTCGAACGTCGTCGGGTGGCACGTCCCAGGAACGCCGACATCGCTCCAACTCTGGAACGAGCGCGGCAGCTGGCAACTCAAACGGGCTGGAAAACTCATTGGATCCGCGAAGACACTCGCCGATGGGTTGCAACTCGCCGAGAAGTATATGCAGGAAAACCCAGCCATGGAAGAACGATGATCGCGCCCGGTGTTTGTGTTCTCCAGAGAGGGGAGAGATGAAGCACTGTACCACTCTCGCCGGCGAATCGGTCACGATCAAACACAGAGAGTATCTCCAGTTTGACGAATCTCTCGAGGAACTCTTCGAGCAGGTCAAGTCCCGGGTTCAGGCAGCCGAGCCAGTGACACCCGAAGCGCTTGTCGCTATAACGGTCGTCGCTCTCGGCGACACGCTCTCCGGGTTGTCAGTAGAAGATCAACTCGAGCTCAAGACCGTCGTCGACTCTCCGAGAGATCTGCCGGCTCCCTCGGGTGGGGCCGCCGTCGCCGCGGTGTTCAGTACGGTGTTGTCGACAATCGGCAGCTGGCGAGCAGCCGATACGCCGGTCGTTCCTGCGTAACTATGAGCGATACGACCGACGTTGGTCGGGAGTTCCCGACTGTGCCACCAGCGAAACTACTGGCGGGGAACCGCCATCAGATAGCAGCCGGACTCCAGTGTATTGACGACATCGAGGTACTGAAACAGTACCTTGCATTCGAAAACACCCACCAGGATCGAACACCAGTCCAAAATGCGATTCGCAACCGTGCAGCCGAGATCCGAGCACAGGCTAACTGGTGAACTACCTCACCCTACTCGCTCACCACTTGCGCGGTTCGCTTCTTGAGGGTAGGGCTTCCTGTTTCAACGACACACTTTGCATCCACGATGGTGGACGACCCACCAGCCATGGACGTAGGGAGTGCAGTCTCCGCAGGCGTGACTTCGGCGTGTCCCACGCCTAGCTCTGAAAGACCGCGTTGTAGCACGTTGTACGCGGCGTTCTCGTCTCGGTCAGTCTCGAACCCGCACGTAGGGCAGGAATGCTCGCGCACCCACACCTCCTTCTCAACTTCGACACCACACTCGGCACACTCCTGCGTCGTGCCTTCAGGTTCGACTTTTACGAAGTGGGTTCCCTCGCGGTCGCACTTGTATTCGAGGAAGTCGATGAACGTCCGCCACGATGCTGATGCTCGATTCCGACTGTTCGACGGCAGTTGCATCAACCCGTGAACATCGAGGTCTTCCACGGCAACAAGATCGTACTCCTTTGCGTAGTAATTCGAGAGTTTGTGCAGGAAGTCACGGCGCTTCCGCACGATACGGGCGTGGTTACAGGCCACGCGACGGCGTTGTTCATGCCAGTTCTGCGACCCCTGTTCTTTGCGGTTCAACGCCCGTTGCTCGCGTTCGAGCCGCTCGTACTCAGCAGCGAGGTCAAGACTGCCGACCATCGTGCTGTCAGTGTCGTGGATATATTTGATGATGCCCACGTCGATGCCAACCATATTCTTGCGGTCAACCTCATCCAACGCAGGCTTCTCAGGTACGTCGGTTTCGGTTTCGATGCCAAATATAGCGTACCACTCCCCCGTTTTCTCTTGCTTGACCGTGACCTGTTTCACGCGGGCGTCATCAGGGATGTCGCGGTGGAGGTGTATCGGCATCTTACCTATCTTGGAGAGAAAGAGGAGTGTCTGGTCACTCTTGTTCTTGAGTTCGAAACCAGACTGGTTGTAGGTGAGACTCCGGTACTCGCGCGGTGACCTCCACGTGAGTACCCCGACCTTGCGCCCGTTGTCTTTCTGGGATTTGAGGCGGTTGAGGTTGTCGCTGACGCGACGGGCGACCATCTGCAACACCTTCGAGTACACGTTGTTCAACTCACCCCACCAGTCTTTCATGTCGGGGAGCATGTTCTGCAGTGCCGTGTACGAGAGGTACTCGTCGGTGTTGCGGAGTTCGTACAGGAAGTGGTTGTAGAGTTGCCTACAGGTATCGATATGTCGTTCTAACTCGGCTTCGACGCCCCCGCTCGGCTCAATGCGATACCTGTAGTTGTAGTTCATGGTATCAATCTTCCGTGGTATCGTCGGGGTCGCTGACGCGGATGACTTTCACGTCTGCGCCGCGCCAGTCTTTGGGAACGGTGACGTGAGCACTCCCGCCGAACTCCTTCGCTTCACGGTCGATGATTTCTTCGCCTTCAAGTTCGAACGTTCCCATACAGAACTATATATTAAATATATACTTAGCTCTTTTGGTGGATAATGAAAATAGTCTACAGCTGTTTCCCCGCCCTAGTCCACTACTCACTCGCTTCGCTCATTGGCTTGCTCCTTGGGTTCGAAGATTTATTCTATAAATATTAACTCCCCATCAAAACAACCGGACGGTAGTCGGCCATTCGCCGACTGGAGGACAGGATGAAATGCGAACGTTGTGGAGCTGATACGCAGGTCGAACGTCATGAGATCGACGGCTTCACCGGCTTTCTCTGCCAGTCATGTCTCGAAGCTTGGAGCGCCCTCAAAAACTCCACTCGAAACAATGGGCCGTGAGGGATTGTCACACTACTCAGAATCGACAGTGAGCCACTCCAGTTGCGTTTATTTTCCCCAGAAGCAGTGAGGGGTTTCTTCCCCTGAATGACTATGTCCCCGGACGATTCTCGACCGCAGACGACCAAGTCAGATGCATCGCTCTCCGGAGATCAGTCTTGTCTCAATGACTGCCCGCACTGTGGAACGGCTCTCCAATCGTCAACCCAGCATATCTCCCAAACTCGATCGATGAAGACCTACCTCTGCCCGGACTGTGGCGTCGGTGCTGGGGCGATTCTTACTCAGAATGGACCACTCCCAGAACTGTGCAAACAGCAGCTGCAGAACCGTCGCGATTCGATCATCCACGGGATCAGTATTACTCGCTTGGCGGCGTTCATAGAGATTGCGAGGTGGATACCTCGACCCTTGAGGCCGGGGAGAAAGCCGACACTTGATACCACAAACTACGCACGATGGTAAAAACAATCTTTCATCCATTAATTAGTGCTATTAAGTACTTCGAACTATACTGGTGAAGTATGGAGGTCGTCAGAAATATCCAGATAAAGCTCGACGTTCCCGAGGACACTCACGACGTTCTCGATGAGACGTTCGAGCAATTCCGTCAAGCGTCCCAACACGTCGCTGACGCTGGATGGAGCGACGACCCCACGGAGATCGAGGGCACGAAGAATACGCTCCACGACCAAACCTACGTGGAGGTTCGAGAGCAAACGAATCTGCAAGCCAGTCTTGTTCAATCTGCTCGTAACCTCGCCGCCGACGCGCTGAGCAACTGCAAAGATCGCATCCTCGAAGAGGGCAAGAAAGCTAGCAAACCCGAGTTCCGAGGAAGCATCGTCGTGTACAACGGGCGCACCATCACGTACAACGATGACCACGTTACTCTCGCCACCGTGGATGACCGTGTGACTGCTGAGTTCGTCACGCCCGAAGACGACGAGGGCACACCCTTTGCGGAGTATTGGACGGACGACTGGGAACGCCAGGAAGCCACGCTCCACAAACGGGACGGAACGTACTACCTCCACGTTGCAGTCGAGAAAGAAGTCGAACCCCCAGAGACCGACGACTCGACCGAGAACGGAGTGGTTCTCGGAGTTGATCTGAACGTGGACGGATATCTCGCCGTCACCAGCACAGGGGCGTTTTCCGGTAATGCAGACTACCTCAATCACAAGCGCGAGGAGTACGAGCGCCGGCGCGGCAACCTCCAACAGACAGGCACTCGTTCTGCCCATCTCACCATCAAGAGCATCGGCTCACGGTTTGCTCGGTGGAGTGCGGACTACCTCCATCGCGTCTCGAAAGCTATTGTGCAGGAAGCCGTGGAGAACGACTGTACGGCGATTGCGTTCGAGAATTTGAAACACATTCGTGAGCGTATCTCGAACGCCAGTAAGTTCCAGCAGTGGGCGTTCCGAGAACTCCAACGCCATGCCGAATACAAAGCCGAAGAACACGGCATCAACGTGGACGATGTTGCGCCTGCCTACACGTCACAGCGGTGCAGTCACGGCGAGTGCGGATTCACCCACGAGGACAATCGTGATGGCGACGAATTTGAGTGCCTGAAGTGCGGGAAGGAACTTCACGCGGATTATAACGCCGCTCGGAATATCGGGTGGCGGCTTGTCCAGCACTGGCTCAAGTCTGGTTCTGGACGGGCCACCAGTCAACTGGCCCTCAAGTCAGGGACGCTGAACGCGAACGGCCAATTCCGGCCTTCCACCCTAGGCGGATAGAGCGAGAGTCCACTGACAAGCCTTGAGGCTTAACCCGGAGGCAGTTGACCACTGAGGGATGTCCTATTGGTGAGTACCGGATCCAGCTTCTCGACGAACACACCTATGAGATCGCGATGCCTGACGGCGTCTTCCAGAGCCAGACTCACGCGCTGGCGGATCGACTGAGGGGAACTGCTGACCACCTGGACATTCAACTATTCTCCGACCGGCTGATGGTAACCGATAGTCGGTTGACTTCGGATATGTCCGATCGAGAAGCTGCGACCGATGGTGGCATCGCTGTCGACGAGTGGACTGCTGGATCGCCACTGCCACCCGTTCAGGCCGACGACGATCCCCGGACAAAGCGTGCGAAGACCGAAGAGATGGACGTTGCATTGGTTCGCAATAGCGGTGTGTACGAGGTCCACTCGGAATCAGGTTACATTTACGAGGTGGGTGTCCTCGAGGAGACGTGTACTTGCCCAGATGACGCCCATCGGTGTAAGCACCAGCGCCGCATCGCTATGGAGATCCAGGCTCGGATGGTTCCCCGGCCTGACGGCCGACTGCCTACTCCTCAGAAATAGTAGCCTCGAGAATAGGTTGTCACTCCTAGATTGCGATTTGGTAAAGACAGGGAAAACCGCTACCAGGCCGGTCAGCCGTCAGTAACGTTGAACGATACGATTACATCGATAGTATATGGAAATACGACGATAGTCGTAAGAAGGCGGGATTTTCTCTTTATATACCAGTCATATATTTCTCAGACTCAACCACACCGCAGTCCTTCGTTTCTCGCACCATAACATAGTGGTGGTGTGTGGTACTGGTAGAGTGAGTGTGATTAGGGGAACGCGGGGAGAATAATCATCTGTCGCTACATCACTTTTGAAGTGCGTATACCGTACCATCGTTGGAGCCAGCGTACACAGTTGAGCTTACGAGTGCGACCGAAGCGATAGGGTACGACGTAGAGAATGTCCACAACACGTCCCCCGATTCAGCGTCGTATGCGCGAACGCGGCCCCTTTCACCATTCTGTAAGCCATCAGGATAGCCACCACACGAGACAATGACGCCATTATTCCCGATAACGACAGAGTGTTGTACCCACTCGGTTTCTCGGGTCCACCTAACCGTCCCGTCTTGGAGATCGACTGCTTGAAGTTCGCCACTGTTGGTACTGACATATGCCGTGTCATTCACGACAGCAGGCGCGTTCACGGCTCCGCTGAATTTCGGGGGGTCCCACAGTTCCTCGCCTGTTTCAACGTCGTAGCCAAAGAGCGGTGACGTTCCCGCTTGCTGGTTCCAATTGCCACCAACGATGACTCTTCCAGATCTGACTGTGGGTTCAGTTGCACCCGAATACGAAGCCGACCACGTTTCCTTTGGCCCATCGTTCAGGTAGGCGTCCGTTCCTTCTCGTGGCTGGTATTGAGAGACACCTGCGGTACCGCTTACGACAAGCGATCCGTCAACAAGCGTCGGATAGATACCCTCATTCTGCCACCGGGTATCAGCAGAGTCTGAGTCGAACGCCACGAGTTGCTTGTCATTCCCTGCGTGATGGCCGATAACCACCATCTCAGTGTTCGCTACCAGCGCCGCTGGTCCACGCATATCGCCTGTCTCGTACGTTCGTAAGACTGACTGTGAGAGATCCTCTCCCGAGTACTCCCACCCCTGAATGAGCTGGACAAACGACTCGCCAGCGACACCGAGTGGACCTGCCGCGTATAGCCGCTTCCCACCATCGGTTGCCGGCGCGATGCCAGCGACATATGCCGGAGTGAAATCTTCGAGAACCTGCTGTTGGTCACTCGTTCGAATGACGACAAGGCCCTGTTCACCGTATGCAGTCAGAAGTCCATCGGCGATAAGAAGGCCCGCGACTGGAATGGGTGTCTCTACTGACCAGACGGGTTGGACTTCGCTTCTCGGTGGTGTTGCGTTCGGATTGTGACCGGTGTTTGCCGGATCGTAGCGTGCCAACGGCCACGCCCCTTCCGTTGGTATCCACGTACCCAATGAGAGAGAACTGCCGCCCAAACAGCCAGCAAGTACAGTTGTCACGCCAGTCATACCAGCGCAGAGGAGAGCGCGACGACTGAATTGGGACATACTATAATGTTATTATACTGTCATATAAACCGTTCGAATAGCCCTACAGGGAAACCTGCTACCAAGCCGGTCAGCCGGCAGTGACGGTGAATGATGCGATAACATCAAGGGACACTAAAATACGATAAGGGTCGTCAGAATGTCAGTTATCTCTTTTATATACTCTCCAAGGGTACTTCAGATACTGTCCCGCCGCAGTCTCTCGGTTCTCGCACCATAACATAGTAGTGGGGGGGTGGTATGTAGGTAGGATGGAACTCTCACACTCTGAGCCTCCCACCCCCTTGGTCTTTTTCTCTATATAACTCTCAACCAGCGGAGATATTATTCGCAGTGTCCTTGTGATATGTCGATTGTATCGGGCATTATTGTGATCCTGAGTATAATTCCGCCACAATCACCAACTGTTAGCTGGTGGGTTTCGTTACTGTACCCGCTCACTTTGACAGTCACCTCGTACTCCCCACCGCCGAACGCATCGGTGAATTCAATGCTTTCAGATGATTTTAATTCGGTCTCTCGTTCGAACTCCACGCCTGAGTCATTAGCAATTGTCAGAGAAAGTTGGTGGCTTGTCTCGTCCTCGTTCCGTAGGCGAACGCTCCCACCCGGCTCCGATAACATACTCCCGGCTCCGAAACAGCCTGCCGTGAGGCTAACTGGAATCAGACCAACAGCCCGTATTACGGTACGCCGGTTCACACTTTGAAATCACGTCGAGATAGTAAGTATCTTGTCTGTATCTACAAACCTTAAAACTTCCTTGACCCTCGCGATGGCTGGCAATCGGCCGATCACCTTGAGATCCGTGAGACAGTCAAGCGGAGTCTCGAAGAGATGCGTGCATTCTGGCAGGACCGTGGGATCTGGCCGGGATCGACACCACGCGAGGAATATGGTGTCGCAATCCGCACGCCCGATGACCATCTCTGGGCCGTCGACGGCAGCCATATCGGAGAGACAGAGCAGCTCGAAGACGCGATTGTCGTCGACTACGACGATGGTCGAACCTATGCGTATCGATCAGAACTCGAACGCAAACGCGTCGAGTACTACGAGGGTCGTCTCAATTGAGATCACTCAGTGAAGAGTCAACTGTTGTCTCGTGGGCTTCAGACTGCCACTACACCTGTCTCACTTAGGATAGTTCTCAATGGCCGTGCAACATACAGAGAATCTATACAGTATTCGTACCCGAATATCCTCAAACGAATCTACTGTTTGACGGTCGTCACCGTGAAGAGAGAATCATCCGACAGGACGGCTTGGACGCGGCCGTGCCAGACTTCTGCGAACAGTTCGCGGTCTTCTTCGCTGGCCGTTCCGTCGATGATCTGTTGGAGGTTGCCGAGAGCTGGTCCGCCATCCGGAACGTCGCCGACGTGGTAGGTCACCTCGACGGTTTCGTCAGTGTCGCTCCGACGGAACCGGAACGTCGGATCAGCACTGTCGGGGTCGAACGCATCGAACGTCAGCATGTTCTGGCGATCACCGTAACCGCCGGCGAGACCACCAAAGCCGTCTTCTTGGGTTGCGCCAGTCACGTACGAGATGAGCCGTCCCATCACGCCGTATGTGGCATCGTCGCGCGGCTCTGGGGCAAGCACTTCGACTTCGCTCCGGACGGGAAGTTCGTCCGGGTACAGCGCGTCGAGGCCTATCTGGGCGATGCGGTAGGCGCCTGATGCAGTCGGGCAGGAGTGGCCTGCCGCCTTCACCACGTCCTCGTAGGTGACGACGAATGGCTCGCCAGGTTCGAGGACAGCCAGTGCCTCCGCCACAGGGTCGCGGATCCGGATCGGTTCGACATCGTATTCGACAGCCCAGTTCGAGTCGGTACGGTTCGTGTCGGTCGGAGTCATGTTCTCTGACATCGTGAGTCGGTTGTAATCGCTCGTTCGTGATTCGATTCGGTTCAGTACCGTAGCAGCCGCATCCCGTTGCCGATCACGGCGAGGACGCTGGCCTCGTGGACAAGCATCCCGAGTGCGAGCGTGACGTAGCTCGTCAACACGCCGGCCAGCAGCAACGTCACCACGACGAGGGCCAGCCCGACGTTTTCGAGAACGTTCCAGCGCGTGGCTTTGCTGAGTTTCACCGCGTAGGGGATGCGTTCGAGATCGTCGGCCATCAGCGCGATGTCGGCGGTCTCGATGGCGGTGTCCGTTCCCGCAGCACCCATTGCGATACCGACGTCGGCGCTTGCCAGCGCGGGCGCATCGTTGATGCCGTCGCCGGTCATCGCCACGATGTGGCCGTCGGCCTGGTACTCTGTGACGACATCCTGCTTGTCCTCGGGGAGCAACTCGGCGCGGTAGTCGTCGATGCCGACCTCCTCGGCAACTGCGGCCGCAACACGCTCGTTGTCGCCGGTCAGCATCACCGTCTCGATACCAGCATCCTGCAACGCCGCTATCACACTCGGCGCGGCGTCGCGCAATTCGTCTCGAAGCGCGATAGCACCGACTACAACGCCGTCTCGCACGACGTGAATCGCCGTCTCACCCTGTTCCTCGCGTCCGCGAACATACTCCGAAACCTCATCCGGGAGCTCGATCCCATGCTCATCGAGTAACGCACGGTTCCCGACGACGATTTCGCGGCCGTCGTGGTGGGCGACGACACCTTTCCCGGCTACCACGCCGAAGGTGTCCGGGTCGGGAAGTGTCCGCGCGTTCGTGGCAGGCGATTCATCATCTGCCTGGACAGCCGTTGTCCCACCGTCGGTTGCGGGCATCCGTCGGTTCTGGGCCGCGTTGAGGATAGCGTCGCCGAGGTGGTGTTCGCTCTTTTTCTCGGCGATGGCTGCGAGGTCCAAGACCTCATCGTCATCGGTGTCGAAGCCAGCAACGTCGGCGACTGCCGTCTCGCCTTTCGTGAGCGTACCGGTCTTGTCGAAGGCAACGAGATCGATCTTCCCGGCCTGTTCGAGGTGCTCGCCACCCTTCATCAAGACGCCGCTCCGAGCGGCGTTGCCAATGGCCGAGACGATGCTGACCGGCGGCCCGATCACAAGCGCACCGGGGCAGCCGATGACCAGCAGCGTCAGCGACAGAATCGCGTTCTGGGTGACTGCGAACGCACCAATAGACAGTGCGATGATGGCAGGGGTGTAGTACTTGGCGAAGCGGTCGATAAGGCTCTCGGTGGGCGATTGAGCTTCCTGAGCCTCTTCAACGCGCTGGATGATCCGCTGGAGGGTGGTATCCGTGCCAGCACCGGTGGTGCTGACTTCCAGTGCCCCTTCCTGATTGACCGTGCCGGCGTACACCTCGTCGCCGTCAGCCTTGTGGACGGGCGCGCTCTCGCCGGTGACTGGGGACTGATTGACAGCGCTTTCTCCTTTGACAACGTCACCGTCCACGGGGATTTTCTCACCAGGTTTGACGATGACGATCTCGCCTTCCTCGACTTCGCGGGCGGGCACTTCTTTTTGCCCGCCGTCACGGCGCACGGTGGCCGTATCCGGCGTCATCTCGAGCAAGTCTTCGAGAGCGGTGCGTGTCTTGCGCATCGTCCGCCCTTCGAGGTATGATCCCAGCGCGAACAGGAAGACCACCGCGGCAGCTTCCCAATAGGTACCGATAGCGATCGCACCAATCGCCGCGAGGGTCACGAGCGTCTTGACGCCCAGCGTCCGGCTTTTGACCTCGTAGTAGGCGCTCTTAGCGATGTCGTATCCGCCGATGATTACCGCGAGGATCAGCGTCGCGGCACTCAGTGTATGCAGGCCGGCGAAGTGACCGATACTCCAGCCGCCAGCGTAGAGGAAGCCAGTCACCGCGACGATGATGGCCTTCCGATGTTGTCGGTAGTACTGTTTGACTGATTGGATGTTCATACTGGGTTTCCTTAGGCGGGTTGGGGCGTGTAGCCCTGATTCTCGATCGTCTGTTCAAACGTGGCAGGGTCGGCAACGCTGGTGTCGTAGTCAATCTCGACGCGACCGGTCGAGTAGTGCACCTCGACGTCTTCGACGCCCTCGAGGTTGCCGAGAGCGCGTTCGACGGTGCTTGCACAGCTCGGACAGTCGAAGTCCATCACGCGGAGTTGCGTTGTCTCGCTCATTGCAATTCAATGTAGTACCCACGTTCCCATAAGTATTTTTTAGATGATATGTTTGAATACCAACACAGGGTGTTTGAGCGTTCAAACGAGTCGTCTAGGGCTTCCACACATCAGCAGTAGCAGATGCTAATCGGGCCTCATACGACGGTCGTCACTACTTAATCTACGCACGACATCAGATCACATATGAGCACGTCCGATCCCGAGCATGTACTCGAAGATATCGCCGTTCGAGATACGCGGGTGTCTGATGCCATCGACGAACCAATGCGCGCGATGATCCTCGACATTCTGTCCGAGGAGGCTCTAACTGCGACCGAGGTCCACGCGCTCCTGGAAGATCGTGGCGTCGACCGGACGGAGAACACGGTTCGCCACCATATCAACGAACTCCGGGACGCGGGCCTCGTCGACGTCGTTCGCTTCGAGGAGGGGCGCGGTGGGACGACCAAGTACTATCACGCGAATACAATCGTCCTCTCGTACTCACTACCAGATTCGGCCGACGCCGCTGTCGAGGATATGATAGACGCTGTCGAACCCCAGATTACGGACGCGCTCACCACGCTCACGGGGGAGTATGGCGACGCGATCCAAGAAATCGTGGCGGACATGCAGCCCTGCGAGCACTGTCAGACCCAGAAGTACGAGACGTACGTACTCCTGACTGTCCTGCGGCGAGCGTTCGTTCGCGCTCACCGAGATTAAAACTCAAAATTGCCAACAGTTGATCTGGTATTACAATACGACGCCTGTTTTGGTCGCAAAATGACAGTTTGAACTTCCAATTTCTTGCGATATATCGATGCCGAGACGATATTGAGATGGTTCGGCGGGGGATCACTTTCGATTCTTAACAACAATTCGATTGAATGAGTAGAACGTCTAGCTATCTATGGAACGGACTACCATAACCGCAGAGACGACCGGTAGTAGCGAACCGCTCGTCCGTGGTGACGGTCTGGAAAAAACCTACGGGTCGCGACTCCCATTCGGACGTTCGACCCATGTTCTCACCGGCGCGGATATCGAGGTCCAAGCTGGGGAAATCGTCGGCATCGTCGGTGAGAATGGGTCGGGGAAGTCGACGCTGATGAAGATCCTCGTCGGCGTCCTTGACCCCGATGCAGGCACAGTCGAACGGACTGGGACCGTCGGCTGGTGTCCGCAGGAACCCCTTCTCTACGATCGATTGACGGTCTCAGAAACGTTCCGGCTGTTCGGCACGGGATATGGGATGAGTCGCGAAGAGATCGACGCGGAGAAACGACGACTGGCCGACGAACTTGACTTCGAGCGCTACCTCGATTACCGGGTCGACCAGCTCAGCGGCGGGAACCGACAGAAAGTCAACCTCAGCATCGCGTTGATGCACGATCCGGACGTTCTTATGCTCGACGAACCCTACACCGGGTTCGACTGGGAGACCTACCTTCGGTTTTGGGATATGGCGCAGGACCTCGCAGACGACGGCACTGCTGTCGTCATGATCTCTCATCTCATAGAGGAACGGAGCCGTCTCGACCGCGTCTTCGAGGTGCGGGATGGTCTGGTCCATGACGTGACGGACGAAGAGACTGAGAGTGAACTCAGGAGCGACCGGGAGGAGGAGCATGAATAGGTTTGTCGTCGGCGTCCGGGCGAACCTCCGGATGTTTACCCGGACGCCCCTGAATGTCGTGCTTGCGCTGGTGCTCCCGCTCGTCGTCATCGAGGGATGGGGACAGGCGATGGCGGGGCTACCGTCGATGCCGACGGTCGAAGCGATCCCGCTTGACCTCGGACGACTCCTCGGCGCGATCTTCGGTGTTGCCATCATTGCCGGCCTGATGGGGCTGGTCCAGATGATCAGTGCTCGGGAAGCCGATCGACGGCTCGTTCAGGCTGGGTACTCGCCACTGACACTGCTCGCAACGCGACTCGCGACACTTGTGGGCGTCACAGTCGTCGTCGCTGCCGTGAATTTCGGCGTCCTCTGGCTTACTATCGACACCGAAGCGCCCCTGCTCGTGTTCGCGTCCCTCGCGCTCGCGGGCATCGTCTACGCCTTCCTCGGCGCGCTCGTCGGCGCCTTTCTTCCGCGGCTGTTCGAGGGGTCGCTCGTCGTCGTCTTCCTCGCGATGATGGATGCGTTCCTCAGCGGCGACAGCCCACTGGCTGCGGATGTCCCCGAGTTCGTCGAGTACTTCCCGCTGTACCACCCGAAGGAACTCCTCCAGTCGGCCGCCTTTGACGGCACGTTCGCCTCGAGCGACCTCGTCTTCGTCGGCGGGTACGTGCTGGTGTTGCTCGTCCTCGTGACCGCCGTCTTTGGGGTGACGATGCGTACGGCCGGGGGGTGGTCAGCGTGAACCGGATCGCCACGGCGTTCGGTATCGGGCTCCGTGAACACGCCCGTAACTACGTACTGGTGGCACTGCTGGTCGTTCTACCCGTGTCGTTCATCACGCTCGCATTCGCGGTGACGCAGGACGTCCAGATGCCGGTGCGAACCCTCATCGACGGCGAGATGGTGACTGTGATGCGAGGGATGCCCGAGGTCCACGGTGTGATTATGACACCGATCACGAGTTCGTTTATCGTCGGGCTGGCAGGTTTATTCTTGATGCGCGAAGCGAGAGATACGGACGGCCGCCTTGCGGTCGTGGGCTATCGAGCACGACAGGTTATCGCCGCCCGGTTCGGCGTCCTCGCCGTGATCACACTCCTCGTTGTGGGCGTCTCCGTCGGCGTGATGCTCGTCGACTTCTGGCCGGAGCAGCTGTGGTGGTTCGTCGCCGCGATGCTCGTCCTGTCACTCATCTACGGACTCGTTGGGATGCTCGTCGGTGCCGTCTTCAACCGACTGGCCGGTCTGTGGATCATGTTGATCCTCCCGATGATCGATATCGGGCTCTTCCAGGATCCGTTGTTCGTCCAGTCTGCACCCGAGTGGTGGATGAAACTCTTCCCGGGCTACCATCCGGTCCGCGTCATGGTCGATACGGGGCTCACGGCGGATCTGGATACTGCTGTGTCGCTCGGCTGGGGATTCGGCTACCTCCTCGTCGTCGGACTCCTCGCCGTGTGGGTGTACTACCGGGGAACTCGAACGACGTGATGACGCAATCGAAAGGGACGATATCTTCAGACGGACGAATCTTCTGCGGTCTCTGAAGAGGACGCGTTGATTTTCCTTACCTGGATGCGTTGTTTTGCCCGCCCTCCAACCGTTCACGTCGACGCTGAAACTCGTCGTCGTCTATTTCGCCTCGTGCGTACCGGCGCTGGAGCGTTTCCATCGCAGAATCGTCATTCTTTGGAGGTCCATCACCGCCACTCAGTGCCCAGTAGAAGAGTCCGCCCACTAACCCCAGCATTCCGAGTGCACCACCGATGAACGGGAGGCCGCCCCACCCGCCCCTGGGGCCGCCCATCATGCCTCCGCCGCCGGGTCCCATCATGCCACCATCGGTACTCCCGCTTCCGTCGATGTCCGAGCCGACGGCAACGGCGCCGTTCTGGACGATCGTCTCGCTATCGGGGACCTCGCCGTTCGGAATCAGACTGTCCTCGGCTGGACCGCCCGGACTGCCGACAACGATGCGACCGACCATCCCTCCCGATTTGTGCGGGATGCAGTAGTAGTCGTACGTGCCCGGTTCCTCGAACGTGTACTCGTACCCTCCCGACGAGATGACCCCACTATCGAACGCGCTGGCATCGGACGGAATTCGGTTCTCGTAGGCCGTTGCCGAGTGGGCTCCGGCCGCTAGCTCGAAGCGAACGGTCGTGCCGGGTTCGACGTGGAGTCCAATCGGATCGAAGTAGTTGTTGCCCATCCTCACGACGGGCGTCTCCTGTGCGGTTGCTGGCTGAGAGAGCCCTGTACCGGCGACTGCGCCGGCACCGAGCGCCTCCATGAACTGTCGTCTACTGTAGTCTGTCATTGTATTACCTTCTGTTATCCGTGGATGATGCTTGTGAGTCGATGCACGAGTTTGGGCAGTTGCTGGCCGGTGCTCTCGATAGCTGCCTCCAGCTTGTCCCGGTTGACGATGCCGATGAACTCGGCAGTCCGCTCCCCATTCGCGTACACAAGCGTCGTCGGCGTCTTTCGGACGCCGTACTCCTCAGCCGCCTCTGGATCGGCCTGGATGTCGATCTCGTGAAATTCGACACCCGGATACGCATCTTTGATGCCTTCGTTTTTCTCTCGTTGCGTTGCGCACGCCCCGCACGTCTCCTGTGTGAACAGGATTACTTCCGTCATAGTAGCTAGTATGGTCTTGTGCCTTTAGCACATTTCTATTCACATCCGAAAGCTGCGAGGGTCACAAATTTCGGAATGCAAGGAAGCGTGCTAGAGTAACGCCGGAATTGGTGGCCGGGCGTCACTCCGAACGTTCGAGCTTGTTCCGGCGCGTCTCGAACTCTTCCTCGGTGAGATCACCGCGGGCGTAAGCCATACGCAACTCCTCCATTGCAGGATTCCGCGACGACTGCGATTCCGTCACGCGACGGAAAACAAGATATCCTCCACCGACCAAGAGGAGGAGGAAGACCAACTGGACGAGCATCCCGACGAGTGGCCACCAGCCGCTGGTCGTCCCGTATCCGTCCATCATTCCACCGTAACCCATCATCCCGCCGAATCCCATTCCCATTGTGAGCAACGGGAGGACGATGATCGCCCCGAATATCAGGAGCACGATGGTCGTGGTATCGAGTTGATTCGACGAAGCCATTTACTCAGCCCCTGAAACCGTTCCAAACTCGTCTGAGATCGTTGCGACGACGCGCTCGAATCGTTCGTGTACGTCGACAGCGATTTCGTCGAGACCAGGGTTTTCCGCGATGCCAACCAGTTGTTTGGGGTCGACGGCGCTGACGACGACGTCACCGTCGTCTGTCTCGTAGACGATGACGTTACACGGGAGCAAAGCCCCCAATTCAGGCTCTTCGGCGAGTCCCTCGTGGGCGAGTGGCGGGTTGCAGGCACCGAGAATTCGGTATTGGTCTACGTCGACATCGAGTTTTTCCTTCAATGTCGTTTGGACGTCGATATCACTGAGAATCCCGAATCCTTCGTCCTGTAGCGCGGTCGTGACTGCGTCTACAACATCGTCGAACTGTGCGTCAATCGTGGTGGTAATGGTGTACGTCATCGGTCTATTGGGTGTGGTTTGGTTTCGACACTCGCGATGAGGTTGGCTGCGGCCGCTTCGATCAATCCAGCGCTGTCAGACGCCTTAGTGGGGGTGAATGCACGGAATCAGCCGTACTCAACGGCTGTCTGCGCTGTTTTCGGTAGTGGGTTGTTTGTCGTTATTCCCGATAGTTATTGCCTGACTAGTTGCAGCAATCCAAACAGGTAGGGCCGTCAGCAGTGGCCCTGCCCACCCATTCTACCGTTGTAGTCGTTGTGCCCGTACGTCCCGCTATCGTAGTCGTTGTCAGCCATGTCCTGAGCCATCTCGTCGACGGTCACACCCATGTGCGACTCCATCCACTCGACGCTACCGGAACCCATGTGCTCGTTCATGTGGCCTTCCATCCACGTGGCCCACTCGTCAGCGGTTGCATTGTTCGTGGGCGCGTCGTCAGCAGTCGTTTCGTTGCCGTGTGCGCTGACTACTGGGAGCGCGACTGCGAGTCCGACGACCGCGATCGCTACGATCAGCCAGTGGCCGAGTTTGAAATTAGTCATTGTCTTTCTCCTCGGGTAGTCGTAGAACCGCTCGGGAGTTATCGGCGTGGGTGTGAATCCCCGTAGGAGAACGTTCGAGAGGGTTTATAGAGCCTTCTAATCGTCTTTCAGAAAGAGGACCGTTCATCCCGGTGGAATTCGGGGATTTCTCCCCTATCTCAATGACACACCGCAAACGTGATCAGATACGGTATGGGAATTTGGATTCGAAAGGAGACCTTGGAAGAGATGAGCACAATCGAAGCAGAAATCGCAATAAATAGTCCGTGTGATAGTACACTGTATGGATCCGACTGACGCAAACGTGACTTCGGCTTCTGAACGGTCTTCGGATTGGAACCGTCGCTCGTTTCTTGCAATGGTGAGCGGCACAACCGGCATCGCCCTTGCGGGCTGCAGCTCGCAGTCTTCAACGGCTCCATCCAGTGATAGTGATTCGAAATCGCTGGAGGTCGATCGAGACGGGTATCAGGGAGACGCGTTTGCCGGGACCCTTACCGAGGAAGTTGAGTCGACCGAGCCCCTATCGGTCGACACCGGGATCTACGAGGGGCGGGTCGTGTACGACCGGTCGTGTGATCCCGTCGGCGATGGACTCCTCGGGTGTGATGGGGGAATCGAGACCGAGGAACTGGGGACGGTCAATTTCTACTACGAACACGACATGCAGCAGAAACCCTGTCTGGTACCAGACCAACAGGTCGTCTTCGAAGTCAAAAACGACAAAACAGTTGTCCAAAGAAAGGCCTGAGACCCTTCGCCTGAGTGGGACAATCGTCGTCGGTGAGAGAAGCCACGATGTCTACGGCGCAGCGGATGTTACAAGCGGTTCAACGAGCGAGGCCGTCAGAGTGAGCGAAGTAGGAGGGGGTAGTTGACGACGAATGTCCCAGTGCTTGCGCCTGTGAGTGATGAAACGTGCCGGTGAATTGGTCACCCTTCGTCCGAAAGCAAGGGTGGTCATACCCCAAGCATCATCCGAAGTGACCCACGAACGCCCATCGGTAGTCCGATCGCCCCGATGAAGAACGTCATGAGCCACCACCATGTGTGATTCATCTCCTCTTTCGCATCCGCGAGGTACCACACGATACCGACAGTCACGAGGAGTTTGAGAACGAACGTCGATCCGGAGAAGCCGGTGGCTTCGTACACGATGTTCGTGATGACCATTTTTGGGGAGAATCCGAGGAACGTCACACCGATGAGATTCTGTGCTGCGTCCCACAGCTGTCCAAATACGGCTAATAGGATCAACGGGTGTCGAAGATGTGGGACATCAACCACATTTGTTCCCCAGAAGTAGAGAGCGGTCACGCCGAGCGCGATCCCTGTCGTCGCGATGGGAACCCACAGGCGAAATGTCGTCCCTGTCGAAAGTCCGTGCCGGAGCGCCCATCCGATGGCACTGACAGCCCAGATCGACCCGACGAACCCGACCGTCGACGGAATAGAAGCGACACTCCGTTCTCGTGCGAGTGCGCCGACGCCGAGCGCGAGGACAGTGACACCGGTGACGACGACGTAAATCGTCGGCGTGATGAACCATACCGCGTAGTCCCCTAGAAGACCGATGTCCTCGAGAGCGCGCATCGCCCCGCCGGCGACGATCATCGGCGCGAGGCCGTAGGCCAGGCTAGTGTCGAAGGATACGTCCAGCGCGTCGAGATACGCTCGCAGTCCGGGAAGGCTGTATGCGACTGCCACGAGGTACGTCACAGTATTCACCGCATTATAGCCCTGGACAGCACGGATCCCCTCGTGGGTGACGGGCTGGCTGGCGGCGTCGGCAACGACCGGTCCCCAGAGATACTGCCAGACGAACTGGTCGTAGACGAGTGTCGGGAATGCGAGCAGCGTCGCACTGACAAGGACGAGCGGAGAGAGGAGGTACAGCGCCCACCACTCGCGTGAACCGGTTTCCGGAAGCGCAGTCCCGATACGCCGGGTGCCGGTACTCACGACTCGTGCACCTCCAGTGACGGTTCGCTAGCAGCAGTATCGACGAGGTACTTCCGGACTGTGTGGCGGGAAATAGGTGACATTGGGTACTGAATGGTGTTCAGCGGAGGCGTCCGAAGAGCTTGTAGTCGTGGTCGGGGGTGTACCGACGGAACAGCAGGCTGTTCGACAGCACGGAGACGCTGGAGAACGCCATCGCGGCGGCGGCCAGTACCGGCTGTAGCAAGCCGAGCGACGCGAGCGGGATCATCGACGTGTTGTATCCCAGCGCCCAGACGAGGTTCTGCTTGATCTTCTGGAGCGTGGCGTCGGAGATGCGGATCGCCTTCACGACGTCGACGGGGTCGTCGCGCATCAGCGTGACGTCGGCGGCCTCAATGGCCACGTCCGTTCCCGATCCGATGGCGGTCCCGACGTGCGCAACGGCGAGCGCGGGCGCGTCGTTGACGCCGTCGCCGACCATCATCGCCTTGCGGCCGTCGTCCTGGATGGATTCAACGGCGTCGGACTTGTCTTCGGGGAGCACCTCCGCGCGGACGTTCTCCGGGTCGATTCCGACCTGCTCGGCGACCGCGCGTGCCGTCCGCTCGTTGTCGCCCGTGATCATCATCACGTCGACGTCGCGCTCCCGAAGTTGGCTCACGGCCTCCGTCGCACTCTCTTTAATCGTGTCGGCGTCAGCGACCACACCGACGAGCTCACCCTCGTAGGCGACGAGCATCGCCGTCTTCCCTTCGTTCTCGAGACGCTCCATCGCCTCCTGAGCAGAAGAGGGGTCGATCCCGTTGTCGCGCAGCAGCTTGCGGTTGCCCACCAGCACTTCGCTGTCACCCACGGTCGCTTTGATACCGTGTCCGGGGACGTTCTCGAAGTCGTCGGGGTCGCTCACGTCGATGCCGCGCTCTCTGGCTCCGTCGACGATAGCCCGGGCAAGTGGGTGTTCACTCCCGCTCTCCGCGATGGCTGCGAGCCGCAGTACGTCGTCCTCGCTGAGGCGGTCACGCGCAGTCAACTCTCCGCCATCGGCAGCGGGATCGCCACCGTCCGGAATGGGCTGGCCGTCGCTATCGAACACGACCACGTCAGTCAGCTCCATTTCGCCTTTCGTGAGCGTGCCTGTCTTGTCGAAGACGACAGTATCGACGTCCTTCGCGCGTTCGAGAATGTCGCCGCCCTTGAACAACACACCGTTCTGAGCACCGATCGTGGTTCCGACCATCGTGGCAGCCGGAGTGGCAAGCCCGAGTGCACAGGGACAGGCGATGAGCACCGCCGACGCGAAGACGATGATTGCGAACTCGAAGACCGAGACGCCTCCAGCGGCGACGGGACCACCTGCGACGAGGTCCAACAGCGGGACCCATTCGACGAAGCTGGCGAGCGCTTCAGGGAACAGGAACCAGACGATACTCCACAGGAGGGCGTTCACGATGACCGCCGGGACGAAGTATGCGGAGATGCGGTCAGCGAGATTCTGGATGTCGGGCTGCCGTGACTGGGCCTCCTTGACGGTCTGAACGATCTGTTTGAGGGCGGTGTCTTCGCCGACCTTCGTCGCCTCGACGACGAGGACGCCGTTCTCGTTGATCGTCGAACCGACCACCTCGTCACCCCCGGCTTTCTCGACGGGGACGGACTCGCCGGTCACCATCGACTCGTCGACCGCCGACTGCCCGTCGACGACGACGCCGTCGGTCGGAATCTGTTCGCCGGGGCGGACCTTCATCCGGTCGCCGACCTCGACGTCCTCGAGGGGGACTTCTTCCTCGTTGCCGTCCTCGTCGACGACGGTGGCCGTATCGGCCTCCATCTCGAGGAGTTTCCGCAACGCCTCGCCGGCCTGGCCCTTCGAGCGGGCTTCGAGATAGTTGCCGAGCGTGATGAACAGCAGGATGAGGGCGGCCGTGTCGAAGTACAGGCCGCCAGCGATCACCTCGAGCAGGACCGCGACGGAGTAGACGTACGCAGTGGTCGAGCCGAGCGCGATCAGCACGTCCATGTTGGCGCGCCCGTTCTTCACGACCGCCTTGTAAGAGTTCTTGTAGAACGGCCAGCCGAGCACTAGTTGAACGGGCGTCGCGAGCAGGAACTCCGCCCAGCCGAACTCGACTCCGAGGATTGTCTCCGGGAGGACGCCACCACCGAGGAGGAACTTCTCGACGAGGAAGAACAACAGGGGTGCCGACAGCACCGTACCGAACAGAGTGAGACGAAGCTGTTTCCGAATCTCGCCCTGTCGGGCAGCATCACGCGCGTCCTGACCCGAGTCCTCGTCGGTACCCGCTTCGCGAACAGGCGAATAGCCGGCGTCCGCTATCGCATCGTACAGCGCGTCGACTGACACCGCCGCAGGGTTGTAGGTGACCTGCGCCTCGTCCGTTGCGTAGTTGACTTCGGCGTTGATGACCCCCGGCGTGCGCTCGAGGGCAGTTTCGTTGGTCTCGGCGCAGTTGGCACACGTCATATCGGAGATGGCGATCGTCACCGTCTCCGAGACGGCACCGTAGCCGGCCTCGTCGATCGCATCGTAGATCTCTCGGAGCGATACCTCGTCGGGATCGTAGGTGACCGAGCCCTCGTCGGTGGCGAAGTTCGCGTCTGCCTCCGATACTCCGTCGAGGGATTCGAGCGTGTCCTGGATCGTGCCCGAACAGTTGGCACAGGACATTCCCGTAATGTCGAGATGAGTTGTTCGGCTTGTCATGCTTGTTTTACTATACGGGGTCTCTGTTTAGGCGGTTTACTACTTCGATAGGTGGGGTATCGCACCTAGAAAACATTGGATTCCAAACGTTCGAGTCAGGCTCCCTCTTCGAGTCGCTGATACCGATCTTCAAAACGTGCGAGACAGGATGGACAACAGAAGTGATAGATCTCGCCGTCAATTCGGGTCGTCTCACCCTCGTTATCGACTGTATTGGTACATTCGGCACACGTCAGGGCAAATTCGACGCCATCGACCGACGGCGTCCATTCGACTTCGTCGACTAACGTGACTGTATAATCCGTCACATCGACCTCATCGAAGAGCCCGTCTATCCACTGACGAACGTTCTGGGCTTCGACACGGGCATAGAACCACAGATCTCCTTCGGCGGTCGTGAAGACGTGTTCGACGCCATCTGACTCTCGAACCCGCTTGCGGGCGGTCTCCAGCGACGCTGACTCGATCTCTGCCTGAATGAATACCGGAACACCGGCCCGGAGCTGGGCTCGGTTGACGTCGATCGTGAAGTTGTTGATGATATCGGCTTCCTGTAACCGTTTGACCCGGTCGGAAACAGCTGGGCCAGAGAGGCCTACCTCTTCACCGATACTGCTGAACGGACGCCGCGCGTCCGTTGCCAGTAGCGAGAGGATCTTCATATCAGTCTCATCTAAATCACGCATATCTATCCGTAGGTATCCCGAATTACAATATTGTTTCCCAGCGTTGGCCTTCGCATTCCATCTCAATCCAGGGACTTGACTTTGGATTCGAAGCAGAAACTGACAAAGATACCTCCCTCGTATGTACTAGGTGTATGAGGCGGACCATCACTGTTGAAGGACTGACGTCGTTCACTGTGAACAGACAATCGAAGAAGCGCTTCGAGAGGTGTCCGGCGTGACCGACGCGACCGCCGACCGCGAAGCCGAACATGCGAGCGTCGATGGTAACGTCACGGCACTCGCACGGGCCGTGGAGGACGCTGGATACATGAGGACTTCGCGTACATACTCGTATTCCTCGTTGTCGCGTCGTTCGATGCAGGCCGCATCTTCAGGCTCGACGCGCACATCAAACAGTACGAGGTCGCAGGCTAGGCGCACGTCGTGCGCTACCCCGCCCCCGAATAGATCCTCGGCTAACCACGCGGAACCATTTCAGGAGAAATACGTATGACAAAATCAATTGAATCACGCGGTACCCGATCCCTCGGACTAATCGTCATCGGTGCGCTGACGGTCGCGGTTCTCGGGGGTATGGTCCTGATGCACGCAGCTGTACCAGACACGGTAATGTGGGACTGGCACTACGGAATGTGGGACGACGGCCACATGGCTGGCTGGGGCCTGTGGGGATGGGGAATGATGCTGTTCGGCCTGTTCTGGATGGCCCTGCTCATCGGCCTTCCAATCTACTCCGCCTACTGGCTGACGTCCCGATCTCAGACCGAGAAACAGACTGAGGACAATGCCCTCGTGGTCCTCCGTGAGCAGTACGCTCGCGGTGAGATCGACGACGAAGAATACGAACGGCGACGAACGCTGCTCGAATCGAACCGGTGAAGGACGATGCTACCGAGGGCGACCATTCGCCATAGTGTCTGTAACTCGTCATCCACCGATTCCTTCCTACCCCACCTCACTCGATACACGAAACAACTCATGGCGAATTCCATGAGTTCGTCCTGACATGTGCAGTTCACAAAATCAAGCAGTCCCTGAACCCGTGAAATCAAGCTACTTCTTGCGATTCACTATGGCCCAGACAATCGTTTTCAACTTGTGGAATACAGTATTGCTGCCCGCGATAGACTTTCGAAACAGATGGTTCTCGGACGGTCAGACATTGGATTCCAAGCAGAAAACCACATAGAATCCCCTCCCCTATCTTAGAATGGACATGACACAGACCATCACTGTCGAGGGGATGACCTGCGAACACTGTGAACAGACAGTCGAAGAAGCGCTTCGAGAGGTGTCCGGCGTGACCGACGCGACTGCCGACCGCGAAGCCGAACAGGCGAGCGTCGATGGTGACGCGGAGGCCACGGTCCTCGTAGAAGCCGTCGAAGAGGCCGGATACACCGCTCATCCCTGAGGATACTACCGTCTGAAGATAGGGCGGAGCGTGCTCCCACTGAACCAGAGATACGGTTTTAGGGGGCGAATATTCAGGAAGCCAGCGGATCCACCCTAACAGAGAAACTGACTCATGGAAGACCACGAAGATACAGATGAGAACCCAACGGGAGGGGAAGACAAGGAGGACAACAGCAGTCATCACCAGCACGAACCCGGCGAACACGATGAAGCGGGCGACGAGTCCGACGAGCAGCGAGTAGAGCAGGAGCTACTGGAAGAGGAGGCTCAATCTACCACAGAGGGTGAGGAAGTTCCCCACGAGGAGCACGAGCACACTGGACACGAGGACAAAGGGGACGACCACAGTTCCCACGAAGGACACGGCGGGGACCATGGCGGGATGCACGAAGGCCACGAGCAGATGTTCCGCCGACGCTTTTTCGTCTCGACACTCCTGTCGATTCCTGTCCTCTTGTACAGCGAAATGCTGCAGGAGTGGCTCGGGTTCTCCGTCCCAGCGTTCCCGGGTAGCGAGTGGATAAATCCCGTCTTCGCGGTAATCGTCTTCGCGTACGGTGGGGTCCCGTTCCTCCAGATGGCACTCCCGGAGCTGAGAGACCGCTCACCGGGGATGATGACGCTAATCTCGATGGCCATCTCGGTCGCGTTCGTCTACAGCCTCGCGAGCGTGGTCTTCCCAACGCAGTCCGCGTTCTTCTGGGAGCTCGTGACGCTGATCGACATCATGCTGCTGGGTCACTGGATCGAGATGCGGTCCGTGCGACGTGCCTCAAGCGCGGTCGATGAACTGGCGAAGCTGATGCCCGATACCGCCGAACGGATCACCGAGTCCGGAGATACCGAGGAAGTCCCCGTTAGTGAACTCTCCGAGGGCGACCTCGTGCTCGTCCGGCCAGGAGCGAGTGTTCCCGCTGACGGTATCGTCGAGGAGGGTGATTCGGACGTCGAGGAGTCGATGATCACGGGCGAGTCGAAACCGGTCTCGAAGGAACCCGGCGACGAGGTCATCGGCGGGACGATCAACGGCGACGGCAGTCTCCGGGTTCGGGTCGGTGCGACCGGCGAGGAGACGACGCTCGCGGGAATCATGCGCCTCGTCGAGGAAGCCCAGCAGAGCAAATCCAAGACACAGGTACTGGCCGACAGAGCGGCAGGCTGG
>Ga0207756_100094_pt1 | contig 86151 bp, 83 predicted proteins | sample A23M1SouthBayCA_FD_187748 | JGI IMG/M metagenome (GOLD analysis project Ga0207756, IMG submission 187748) | Aerobic enrichment media microbial communities from Eden Landing Ponds, California, USA - A23 M1 (3) (SPAdes) | ecosystem: Environmental > Aquatic > Marine > Unclassified | place...
TGCGAGGCCGTAGCCCCAGACCAGCCGCGTCGGGTGTCGTGATTGCGTTCGCGCACCGAATAGTGCCCCGCCGGCCATCGCCGCGAACGCGACCCACGAGATCGCTAGCAGCTTCCACTCCTCGCTGACAGCTCCGAGCGCCGAGACGACCAGCAACGCCACGACGGCCCCGATCCCCAGCAACGTCTCGCCGTCGATCAAGTTACCAATCTTTGTGTTTGAATTAGCCTCCATTAGTAAATTCGCACCTCGTGTTGTTATCTACGTATACTCATCTCTCTCGACGGGCTGAATAAAGGCTTCGATGGGTCCAGGGGTCGACCCCAGCAGTTGGGCACGTCACTTATAGCGGTTCGGGCCGCTCTGTCAGGTAATGCGAACGCTCTCGGGACAAGACGTGACCGTCGTCGGTGGTGGATTCGGGGGGCTCTCGGCAGCCTGCTACCTCGCCGACGCCGGTGCCGACGTGACGCTACTGGAAAAGAACGAACAGCTCGGCGGACGTGCCAGCCGACTCGAACAGGATGGGTTCGTCTTCGACATGGGGCCGTCGTGGTATCTCATGCCCGACGTCTTCGAGCGCTTCTTTGGGCACTTCGACCGCGAGCCGAGCGACTACTACGACCTCGAACGGCTGGACCCGCACTATCGAATCTTCTTCAAAGACGGGGACCAGCTCGATATCAGCCCCGATCGCCGGGAGAACCGCGACACCTTCGCCGAGTACGAGGACGGCGGCGGCGAGGCCTTCGAGGCGTATCTCGAGACGAGTCAGACCCACTACGAGACGGCGATGGAGAAGTTCGTCTACGAGGACCGCTCACGACTCAGAGACTGGATCGATCTCGACGTGATGCGCGCGGCCCCGATCGGCCTCCAGTTGATCGGATCGATGCAGGGCCACGTCTCGGATTACTTCACGAATCCGAAGCTCCAGCAGATCATGCAGTACACCCTCGTCTTCCTCGGGGGATCGCCGCGCAACACGCCCGCGCTGTACAACATGATGAGCCACGTCGACTTCAACCTCGGCGTCTACTACCCCGTTCCCAAAGACGGCGAGGGGCCGGGCGGCATCGGCGTCGTCGTCGACGGCGTCGTCGAACTCGGCGAGGAACTGGGTGTCACCTTCGAAACCGACAGTGAGGTCGAGGAGATCACCCGCCGCAAGGAGGGGTTCCACGTCGAGACCGTGGATGGAGACGTCTCTCGCCCTGACCGCGTCGTCGTCAACGCCGACTACCGTCACGCCGAGCAGGAACTCCTGCCCGAGCACGAACGCCAGTACGACGCCGGCTACTGGGACAAGCGGACCTACGCCCCCTCGGCGTTTCTCATGTATCTGGGCGTCGAGGGCGATGTCGAGGAACTGGCCCATCACACCCTGGTCCTGCCCGAAGACTGGGACCCCCACTTCGACCAGATCTTCGAGCAACCGGCCTGGCCGGACGAGCCTGCCTACTACCTCTGTGTTCCCTCCAAGACCGACGACGATGTCGCGCCCGAGGGCCACTCGAACCTCTTCGTGCTCGTCCCCATCGCGCCCGGCCTCCGGGATACCCAGGCCCTGCGTGATCGCTACCGTGAACGAGTTCTGGACGACGTCACCGAGAACACTGGCGTCGACCTCCGGGACCGAATCGTCGTCGAGGAACAGTTCTGCGTCGAGGACTTCGTCGATCGCTACAACGCCACCGAGGGCACGGCGCTCGGACTGGCTCACACGCTCCGCCAGACCGCGCTCTTACGGCCGAACAACGCCTCCTCGGCGGTCGACGGCCTCTACTTCACGGGCTCGTTCACCACGCCCGGTATCGGCGTCCCGATGTGTCTCATCAGCGGCGAACACGCGGCCGACGCGCTCATAGACGGTCGATGACTGATCGACCGTCCCCCTCTCGACGATCGATGACTGATCGACCGTCCCCCTTTCGACGGCCGATGACTGATCGACGCCCCAAAGACCGACGAGTCCGAACTGCCTTGCACTGATGCGTGACGCCAGCCTCGGGAAGCGACTCGGCTCCCTGCTCCCCTCCGAGGAGTCGACGCTGGGCTATCTGTTCTGGCTCTCTCGCCCCCGGTTCTGGCTGTATCTCGCCGGCCCGGTCGTCGTCGGGGTCGCTTATGCCGCTGACAGTCCCGCGGAGCTGTTCTCACCGCTCGCAATCGCGTTGTTCGCGTACTTTCTGGTGCCCGCGAACGTCTTCCTCTACGGGATCAACGACGTCTTCGACGCCGACATCGACGAAGCCAATCCCAAGAAAGACGACAAGGAGGTCCGCTATCAGGGTGGCCCGCTGGTCATCGCCGCGGTCTTTGGTTGTGCCGCCGCCGGGCTCGCCCTGATCCCGTTTCTGAACGCCGCCGCGCTCTTCCCGCTAGGGTTGTTCTACCTCCTGGCGACCGAGTACAGCGCCCCGCCGCTACGGTTCAAGACCACGCCGATCCTCGATTCGATCTCCAACGGGCTGTACGCGCTTCCCGGAATCGCCGCCTACGGCGCGATCGAAGGCGCGTATCCGCCAGCGGCAGCGATCGCCGGCGCGTGGCTCTGGACGATGGCCATGCACACGTTCAGCGCCATCCCGGACATCGAACCCGACCGCGAGGCCGGCATCCGGACGACTGCCACCCTGCTCGGCCAGCGACGAACCTACGCCTACTGCGCGCTGGTCTGGCTGGCCGCGGCGATCGCCTTTGCCCTCGTCCACCCCTTCCTCGGCGCAGTACTGGGCATCTACCCGCTGCTCGTGGTCGGCATCGCGGTCGCAGACGTGCCGGTCGACCGGGCCTACTGGTGGTACCCCGCGATCAACACCGTGGTCGGTGCGATCCTGACTATGGCTGCCATCTGGGTGATGCTGTATGCCTGACTCGCGACTCCCGCCGCTTGGAGACGATCGCCGAGCCGTCGAAGCGTGGCTCGATGACCTCGTGACCGAGAACCGATTCACGATCGCCGTGGTCTTCCCGCTCGTCGGCGCGGTCTCGCTGTACGCCTCCGCGATGGGCTGGCTCCCCGATCCGCTGGCGTTCAACCCCTGGTTCATCCTCGCGGGCGTGCTCGTCATGCGCCTCCCGCTCGTCGCGGGGCTCGCGCCGCTGTTCGACCGCCGGGCCGCGCTCGCGATCGGTGCACTGACGGTCTACGCCTTCGGGATCGAACTGCTGGGCGTCACGACCGGCTGGCCCTACGGCGCATTCGAGTACGGGATCGACCTCGGGCCGATGCTCCTGGACAAGGTCCCGATCGGGCTTCCCGCGTTTTTCTTCCCGCTCGTCCTCAATAGCTACCTCCTCGGGCTCTTGTTGCTTGGCGACCGCGCCCGCTCGCCCGCGATCAGGCTGCCCGCAGTGGTCGGCCTCGTCATCGCGATGGATCTGGTGCTCGACCCTGCGGCGGTCTCGCTGGGCTTCTGGACCTACGACGCCGGGGGGATCTACTACGGCGTCCCGTGGTCGAACTACGCGGGTTGGGTGCTCTCGGCGACGATCTCCGTTGGGCTGTTCGATCTTGCCTTCGACGGCGATTCACTGCTCGCCCGCTTGCAGACCTGCGCGTTCATGCTGGACGATCTGGTGAGTTTCGTCATCCTCTGGGGGGCGATCAACGCTGCCTTCGGCAACTGGCTCCCGCTGCTGCTGGCAGGCGGCTTCGGCGCGGGTCTGCTCGCGACGGATCGCTTCGACTTCGACGTCCGCGAGACGATTCCTGGCGTCGGGTGGCTGTCGGCTCGTGCTGGCAGTGACCGTCGAGGGTGATCGAACGCGTTTTCCGCCCGGCGTCCAACCTCCGTTGATGACAGCGCTCTTCTCCCCACTCGATCTTCGAGAGACGGTACTCCCCAACCGCGTGATGGTCTCGCCCATGTGCCAGTACTCCTGTGAGCAGCGGGACGGACTGGCGACCGACTGGCATCGGACGCATCTCGGGTCCCGAGCTGTCGGCGGGGCCGGGCTCGTGATGACCGAAGCCACTGCGGTCGAACCGCGCGGTCGAATCTCCCCGGAGGACCTGGGCATCTGGTCCGACGAGCACGCCGACGCCCTCCGACCGATCACCGAGTTCGTCCGCGAGCAGGGGTCAGTCCCGGCGATCCAGCTCGCCCATGCCGGCCGCAAGGCCGCCACGTCCCGTCCCTGGGACGGTCACGATCCGCTCGGCCCCGAGGATGGCGGCTGGGAAGTCGTCGGCCCCACCGACGAGCCCTGGCCCTACGAGGGCGAGGCCCCGCCGACCGAGCGTCTCTCCGTCGAGGGGATCGAGAACGTGATCGACTCTTTCCGCACCGCGGCCGAACGCGCCCTCGACGCCGGCTTCGAGGTCGCGGAGGTCCACGCCGCCCACGGCTATCTCCTCCACGAGTTCTGCTCGCCCGTGACAAACACCCGCGAGGACGACTACGGCGGTGACTTCGAGGGCCGGACCCGCCTCCTCCGGGAGGTCACCGAGGCCGTCCGGGAGGTCTGGCCCGACGAGAAGCCCGTTTTCGTCCGCATTTCGGCGACGGACTGGCTGCCCGATCGTGAATCCTGGACTATCGAGGACTCGATACGGCTGACCGACCGTCTCGCTCAGTTGGGCGTCGACCTGCTCGACGTCAGCGGTGGCGGTATCCATCCCGACTCCCGGCCCGAACAGACGGGGCCGAACTATCAGGTTCGCTACGCCGAGCGCATCCGCGAGGAAACCGACAGCGATCTCGCAGTCGGTGCTGTCGGTGGTCTCACCACGCCCGAGCAGGCCGAGGCGCTGATCGCCAACGACCGAGCGGATCTGGCCATCGTCGGCCGCGAACACCTTCGAGACCCTTACTTCGCGCTGCACGCTGCCGACGCACTTGACGCGACCGACGAGGTCGAGAGCCCGCCCCAGTACCGCCGGGCGTTCGGATTCTAGGGCCCAGACAGCCCCACGCCAGCAGGCGGTCACCGTCGCCGTTCGCTCGTTCCGAGACCCTCGCTGCGCACGGCTGCGCCGTTCGCTCTCGCGGTTCTCACTTCGTCCCGAACCGCGCTCCGCTCGCGTCTCGTGTTCGAAGCCGACTGCTGCGTTCCGCGAGTTCTCGTCATAGGCCTTCTCGTCGTCGAACGGGAACGGCGGGAGCACGATCCGGGCGCCGATCTGGTAGCCCTGGTGACCCTCCAGTTCGGGGCCGCGACCGTTTGCGATTTTCTCCCGGATCGCAATCGTCGGATAGCCGAATATCGGCGAAAACTCCAGGGGATATATGCCGGTATCGTTGACGACGCAGTTCAGATCGATATTTCTCACGCTTCCCTCGTCAGCGAGCCAGTCCTCGAGTTTGCTGAGCGTCTCCCCGAAGAGGCGATCGGTGTTCGGCGTGCCACCGACGACTGCTTTCCCTTGCTCGCGAAGCTCCTGGGCCAGTTTTCCAGTGCCGATGACGGTATCGGCTCGCGGGGCGTCGCCTCCTGTTCGCTCGTGCCCGAACCCTCCAGATGGTCGGCTCCCACGACCCGGATGTCGTCGAAGATGATGACGTCCGCCCAGTCGACTTCAGCCACCCAGTTGTCGGCCGAGACGAAGCGGAAATTCGCGGTCGTGCACACGGCACCGTGGCCTGCGGCCAAAAGCACTCACCCGCGTCATAGGTGCCTGCAGGGTCGGCCACCATCGGTACTCATTTGCCGCGGTCTGCCGACGTTCGAGTATGACACGCGACGAACTCGCGACAGCGAGCGAGCTTCTCGAATCGGCAGCAGAGAGTGCCAGTGGTGACGCCGCGGGCCGCCTCACCGAGATTGCGGGCCAGATCGACCGCCTCGCGACCGCGGATCGGGGTCCCGACCACGGCCGACTCGCCCGCTGGCAGAACGCGCTCGACGAGGTCGCAGACGATGTCGACGACGCGACCGCCGAGACCATCGACGAGGCCCTCGAAGCGATCGTCGCCTACCGTTCGACCGTCGACGGCGTCTGATCCCGCCCAACGGATCGTCTGATCGGGAGGTTCTTTTCGCCAGCGACCCACAAACCGCCAATGAGTGTCATCGAGGCCGTCCACGAGGACCACGGCGCGACCTTCCGGGAAGTCGGCGGCCGGCGCGTCGTCGACGACTACGGCCGCCACGAGCGGACCCACCGAGCGGTTCGCAACGTCGCCGGCGTGATCGAAATGGGATACGACGTCCGCGAAGTGACTGGCCCCGGCCGCGTCTCGGCGGTCGACGCGATGGTCTCCGCTGCCGTTCCCGATGAAGACGGTGCGGGCTGTTACGGTTTTATCCTCGAATCGGGCCGGATCGTCGCCGAGGCGACCGTCTACAACGCCGCCGCGGGCGACCGCCTGCTCGTCTTTCTCCCGCCTGGCCGTGGCTCGGTCCTGGACGACGCACTTGACAGCGAAAACGCCGAGAGTACCGACGTGACGGCCGACCTCGCCGTCTTCGGCGTCCACGGCGCGAGCGCGACCGAGAAGATCGCAAGCGTCCTCTCGACCGGAGGTGGCGCGCCCGAACCAGCCCACGCGTTCATGCGCGGGTCGATGGGCGACGAGGGCGTGACGGTGATCGCCAGCGACGCGCCTACCGGCGAGGAGGGCTACGAGGTCGTCTGCGGCGTCGACGATGCCCCACGTGTCTTCGACACCCTCGTAAATCGGGGGCTGAACGCGACACCCTTCGGCTACCGGACCTGGGAGTCGCTGACGCTGGAAGCCGGGACGCCACTGTTCGACTCGGAACTCGACGGACACGAACGGGGCGTCCTCGCCGACGGGGATACCAACGGCCAGCGACTGCTCGGGTTGACCTGCGAGGCCGTTCCCGAACCGGGCGCAGCCGTTCAGAAAGCGGGCGAGGAGATGGGGTTCGTCACGCGGACAGCCGTGAGTCCGACTCTGGGGAAACCGATCGCGTTCGCCCTCGCAGACGGCGAACCCGACGCCGTCCTGATCGAGGAGGGCCCGGTTCCGGCGAGTCACGCCGAACTCCCGTTCGTCGAGGGAGGTCAGCGTTCGGAGCGCTGTCCTGACACGCAGTGAGCAGCTGGGTGCTCGTTTAGGACAGCCCCACGATGACGCCGTTGTAGGCAGCGAACACCAGCGAGCCGATGGCGAAGACGCGGCCGCTGCCGGACATCGACCCGGCGCTGATGATGGGCCCAGCTCCCCAGGCCATCGACCCGTCGCTGCGGTCGACAGCCCTGATCGGATCGCCCCCCGGCGAGAGGCCGAGAAACACGTCGTCGGCGGCGGTCGGCGGCGCCGCGAACCCGGTGTCCAGGGTCCAGTCGACCGACCCCGACGCGATGTCGACCGCGAACGACGCCGAGAGGCTCGTCCCGAACAGGCGGCCGTCGTTGTGTACCAGCGGTTCCTCGATATCGAAAATACCGACGTCCGGCTCGGCGGTGAGGACTTCGGTGCCGTCGGCCACGTCGTACCCGCGGACCCTCCCGGCTTCCGTGCCGACGTAGGCGGTTCCGTCGACGACCGTCGGCGGAGCGGTGATGGTGTCCTCGGCGGTGACCGACCACAGTTCGCTGCCGTCGTTGGCGTCGAGTGCCAGCAGTTCGTCGCCCGGAACGAGCACGGTGTCCTCGGCGACGGCGACGGGCCGCTCTCTGGTCAGGTCGTCCAGTGTCAGCGTCTGCTCCCACCGGAGTGAGCCGTCGCTCCGGGATAGCGACCGCACGGAGGTCTCCTCGAACCCGCCGCCCCAGCCGTAGAGGGCGTCGTCGGTAACGGTCATCTCGGCGATGGAGGACAGCGACTGGGCGCCGGTCCACTCCTCGCTGAAGTCACTTGCCGACAGCGACCGGATCGCCTCGCCCCCGTTGACGTACAGCGACGACCCCAGATAGGCCGGCGCGAAGTACGAGAACACCGACGAGAAGACCTCCTCGTCCTCCAGGAGCACCTCGCCAGTGATCGCGTCGAGGGCCACCATCGTTCGAGTTTCGTCCGCTCGGACGATGGCGTACAGCGCCCCGTCGACGTACACCGGTCCCTCGATACTGTCGGCCGGTTCCTCGGGGTACTGCCAGTCGAGACTCGGGCTCGACGGGACCGACGCGTCCGGGACGAACCCGGTGTTCGCCGCGTCGAACTGGAACTGGCCGAAGACGCCGTCGGGCGCGTCGTTGTCCGGATCGACAACCGGCGTCTCTTCGAGCGGCTCCTCAGTCGTTTCCTCCGGCGGCTCTTCGGTTGTGGTCGGCTCTGTCGTCTCCGCCGCCGTCGTGGTCGTCATCCCACCGTTGCTCGTCGTGGTCGTGTCCATACCGCCACCGTTCCCCCCGTCGGTTCCGTTACCCGATCCGTCGTCACCGGAACACCCTGCCACACCGATCGCCGCACCGGTCAGGACGACACTGAGGAACCGTCGCCGATCAGATTCCTGTTCCATGGTACCAATTGCCATATGCGGACGCATAAAACATGTGGATGATTTGTCGTTTCGATAGCCAGGACACCTTCGGCAGCTCAGTGGCCGTAGTTTAGGACCGCGAGAGCATCGCCTTCAGCTGTTCGCGCGAAAAGAGCGTCGACGGTTTGTCCATGTGGACACCGATTTTCCCCGAGAAGAGCGACAGGCCCACGCGCTGGACCGCCGTCGGAAGCGAGTAACAGCGCCGGACGAGCGACCCCAGCCGGATCTCCCGGCCGAGATCGTCGCGCCATGCCGTCTCGTAATCGGAGAGCGTCATCGGATTCCGGGGATCGATCGTCTCGACGGCGTGATCGGCCGCGAACATCCCGTAGCGGATGCCACCGCCAGTGAAGGGCTTGGTCTGACCCGCGGCGTCACCGAGCAGGAACGCCCGCTGGGAGGTGACCGTTTCGGGTGGTCCGACCGGGATCAGGCCCGAGCAACGGTTCGTGGTGTCGGCGTCGTAACTCTGGGTGAAGGTGTCGAACCACTCGCCGACCTCTGCGCCGGGTCTGGCCGCCAGGCCGTACTCGACGCCGGCGTCACCCCGGGGAATGCGCCAGGCGAAGAATCCGGGGACGGTGAGGTGGACGTCCACGAAGTCCTGGTCGTCGGGTTCCTCGTCGAATCCCAGCACGCCGTGCAGGAGTTCGTCCGGTTCGGGCAGGCCGACTTCGCTCCGTACTTTCGAGCGCGGGCCGTCCGCGCCGGCGACCATCCTCGCTTCGTGGGTTTCGACCCCGTCGGGGCCCCTGACTGTGACTTCGACGTGGTTCGGGTGTTCCTCGACGGCGGTGACGGTGTGGTTCTCCCGGACGTCTGCACCGGCGTCGCGGGCGGCCTCGGCCAGCCACCGATCCAGGCCGACGCGGTCGATGACGTGTGAGATCGTCGTGTCCTTGTAGAAGCGATAGGGCTTGCTGTCGGGGCCACCCAGCCGGAAGCGAGCGCCGTAGATCTCGTTCTGCAGGAGGTCCTCGCGGGCGCCGTCGGGCGTAAACTCCCAGATGTCAGTCGAGACGTGGCCCGAACAGGCCAGGGGCTCGCCGACACTCCCGGCCTCGAACGCCAGCACGTCGTAGCCCTCCTCGGCCGCCCGGCGGGCGAACCGCGAGCCAGCGGGGCCCGCGCCGACGACGACGAAATCGCGCATAGGTGTTGGATACCTCTTGGCAGATAAATACCTTCTCGAATCTATTCCTTGGTCTGGGACCGCTCTTGAGCCGCTGGCTAGGAATAGCCCTCGTCGGAGACGACAACGCGCAGGGAAAGCCCTCGACTCGCTCGCGGTCGCTCTGCCGGATATTCTCACTCACTATGTTCGTTCGAATAGAGCCGACAGAGCGACTACTCTCCGACGCCAGCGAGTCTCGCCCTTTCATCCGCCAGGTACGCCACCGCACAGCCAGCCTGCCCTTCCCCGGGTCGGCCGATAAACGGCCTCCCGGCCACCGGGGGCGATCAGGAAGCGTGTTCCGCGCCGGACGGCGCGGAACCGGGGAGGTGTGGGGCTACGATAATGCAGTTGCTGAGCCCTGGTGGAATGAAAGGGCGAACCACGGTCGGGCTGCAAGGGAGTCGCTCTGTCGGCTCTATCCGAGCGGCGCGAGACTCGAACATAGTGAGAGTCTCGGCCCGAGCAAACGGCGAAGCCGTGAGCAGTGAGGATATCCGACAGAGCGGCCGCGAGCGTGGTGAGGGCTTTCGAGGAGGTGTTGTCTTCAGCAGCCGGAGTTCCTAGCGAGCGTGGTGGGATATTTCAAGAGTCATCGTCTCCTGCGGTTTTGCAGGATCTATCTCTCCACAACGCTCGCGAGCAGAGTCCGAATCAAAACTCGCCGAGCCGTGATTGCCCGCCATCCTCGACAAAATCACCAGCCCGCTCGATCGTCTGCTGAAAGGTCGACTCCTGGCTGCGGTCGTACAGCGTCGCCGCGGGGTGCACAGACACGAGCACGCGCCGCGACCCACTAGCGATAGCGACCTCGAACACCTCGCCTGCCTCGCTCGTCACCGCGACGTCCCGTTCCAGGAGGTGCTGACTCGGCACTTTCCCGAGCGTGACGGTCACGTCGGGATCGACGCGGTCGATTTCCTCTTCGAGATACCCGCGGCAGTTTGCCAGTTCCTCGCTCTTGGGATCACGGTTGTCGGGCGGGCGACAGCGCACGCAGTTGGTGATCCGCACGTCCGCACGGGAGAGGCCGGCGTCCCGGAGCGCGTCGTCGAGCACGTCGCCGCTGCGCCCGACGAACGGTTCGCCCTGTTCGTCCTCCCGTGCGCCGGGGGCCTCGCCGACGAACAACAGGTCGGCGTCGACCGGACCGACGCCGTCGACGATCCGGCTTCGGGAGTCGACCAGTTCGGGACAGCGCTCACACGCAGAGACGCACAACTGCTCGTCCATAGTCGTGCTCCGACCGGGGGCGACAAGAAGCCGCCGGCTCGGACTGCGTTCAGAATTCGGACCTTCACCGCCTCACTGTCAGTACTCGATCCCGCCCGCGTCAGCCGTCGCCTGAGCGGCCGCGAGGACGCGATCGTGGATGGGTCCGTTCGAGGCAACGAGACCGACACTGTCGTGGGTCCAGCGCTCGCCCGACAGATCGGTGACACGTCCGCCAGCCTGCCGGACGAGATAGACGCCAGCCACGGTGTCCCAGGGATGGGGTTCAAGCGTGCTGAACGTGCCGTCGACAGCCCCCGATGCGAGCAGCGAGAGCGTCGCCTGCGCGCTCTTGAAGCGAGCGAGGTCGCCGAAGCGCCTGACGATTTCCGTCGTCGCAGTGGCGTACTCCTCGCGACGATCGTGATTCCACCAGATCGTCGGGACAACGGTGCAGACGTCGGGATCTGATCGCTCCGAAACGGTGATAGACTCGCCGTTGCGCCGCGCCCCCTTACTGTCGGCGACGTAGGTATCGTCCAGGGCCGGGAGGACGTTCGCGGCCGCGACGGGCTCGCCGTCGGTCAGTGCCGCGACACTGGTTGCCCACCGCCGAATCCCGGCGACGTAGTTGTGTGTGCCGTCGATAGGGTCGACGACCCAGGCCGGCCCGGTCGCCGGGATCGATGTCGGTGCGTCGCCCTCTTCGCCGACGACGACGGCGTCGGGGTCGTGCTCACGGATCACGGCAGCCACTCGACGCTGGGCCTCGACGTCGGCCTGAGTCACGACGTCGGTCTTCCCGTCTTTGGTCTCGACGTCGAGGTCAGCCCGGAATAGCTCTAGGGCGACGTCGCCGCCAGCGGTGGCGGCCTCACGAGCAACACCGCTGCGCCAATCGTCCATACCGACCCCACCCCCCGAAGGGGTATAGAAGCACCGGACACAGATCTGAGGTAGTTGTTAGAATACGTCCGACTATATAGACATATGTCGTACTAATTCTGGATAAGGTTGGGAATATACCGAAAAAACCTCCGAATTATGAACACTTATTTGGCAAGGGTCACGGGTATGCTCTATGGAACGACGACAATACCTCAAGCGCCTCGGTGCCGCAGGTGTAATCGCGTCGATTGCTGGGTGTGGTGGCAATAGTGGCAACGGAAACGACGACGGTGGCGATCCATATGTCGACAACAAGATCAAGCTCCTGATGTCGCCCTCCGAGCCGCAGGATCAACTGCGGGCGCAGTATACTCCGATCAAGGAACGGCTCAACGAGCACGTCGACGCTGTCGACACTGTCGAGATGCAGTACGCCAACAACTACGCAGCAACACTGACGGCGCTGGACGCCGGCACCGGTGATATCGCCGAGACTGGGCCGTTTGCGGGCGCGCTCGGCGTCTCGTCGGGCAACGCCGAAGTGCTCCTCCAGCGAAAGGGCTACGGGTCCTGGACCTACTCCAGTGTGATCGTCACCCGACCGGACAGTGACATCCAGGAACTGGCCGATCTAGAGGGCAAGACAATCGCCTTCGCGGACCGTCTCAGCGCGAGTGGCTCCCTGTATCCACTGGGCATGATCAAAGAGGCTGGCCTGTCCGTGCCGGACGAGCCCGGTACCAAGGCAGGAGCCGACTTCACGCCACAGTGGTCGACCCACCAGCAGGCCTACGAGGCCCTGACTAGCGGGACCGTCGACGCCGCCGGCGTCGGCTACTTCATCGTCGCCGACGACGAGCGCGAGGGGACCGTCGACGACGTCCGGACGGTCGAGCGTGCCGAGGGCATCCCGCGTGCTCCGATCATGGTCTCCCCACAGCTCAGTGACGACGAAAAGTCGACCGTTCAGGAAGCGTTCACCGAGGCATCGGACGACCTCTATCTCGGTGCAGACGGCGAGGAAGGCACCGACGACGACCTCTGGTTCTCGGACGTCCGGCCGGCCGACGCGGACACCTACGACCCAGTCGTCCAGAAGGCCGAATCGCTCGGGTACGGTGCTGACGTCTTCGAGAGCTAACGTCACACCAGCCAATTATCACATGGCCACAATAACGATCGACAGCGTTTCGAAAGTGTACGGTGAGGACACGGTTGCACTGGACGACGTCTCACTCACCATCGACGACGGTGAGTTCGTCATCCTGCTCGGCCCGTCGGGTGCCGGCAAGTCGACGCTCCTGCGGCTACTCAACGGGCTCGAAGAACCCACTGCCGGGACGATCCGGATCGGCCACGAGACAGTTTCGGGGACGCGCTCGGACGTGGCGATGGTGTTCCAGATGCACAACCTGATCGAGAGTGCCAGCGCCTACCGCAACGCACTGACTGGCGCGCTCAACCGGACGGGGACGCTCCGGAGTCTCGCGACCCGGTACGGCCCCGATACCGAACGAATGGCCCTGGAAGCACTGGACACCGTCGGGCTCCTCGACGAGGCCAAGCAGCGGGCCGACAGTATGAGCGGCGGCCAGCAACAGCGGGTCGGGATCGCCCGCGCGCTGACGCAAGATCCTCAGCTCCTGCTGGCGGACGAGCCGGTCGCCAGTCTCGACCCGAAGGCTTCCGAAGACGTGATGGGGTACCTGGCGTCGGCGTCGGCCGAACGCGATCTCACGACGATCACGAGTCTCCACCAGGTCAACATCGCCCGGGCGTTCGGCGAGCGGTTCATCGGGCTCCGGGACGGCGAGGTCGTCTTCGACGGCACAGAGGACGACCTCACGATGGAGGTCGTCGAAGAAATCTACTACGAGGACAGCGAACACGTCGAATCCGTCGATCGGACCGAGCGCGAATCCAGCGAGAGAGCAGTCGTCGACGCGGCCGAGGGGGGATCGTAGATGGCGACCGACGATCGATCCGCTGGCGACGCGGAACCCTCCGTCAACGCTGATACCCGCATCGAGAACGCACGCCGGCGGCTCTGGCGGCGCCGACAGCTTCGCCGCGGCCTGTATCTGGGCGCGTTCCTCTCCGTCGTCGGGCTGACGTACTTCGTCTTCTTGGATTTCCTCGGCTTCTCGTTCGCCCAGTTGACGACCGACAGGGCGACCACCCAGATGGGGAAGTTCGTCGACGGGCTGTTGCCGCCGAACTTCGAGGACGTGACGACCTACACGAAGGAAAACGAGATTACCGGGCTCGACGCGCTGTGGGTGACGCTGAGCACCTGGGAGTTCGGACTCCTCTGGGGCGTCGTTCCGGGCCTCTGGCCGACCCACATCATGGACACGCTGGCAGCGGCCAACGCCGGAAACGGGAACGTCCTCGTCTCGGCCGCGTACACGACTGTCGCCGCTGGATTCGTCGGCACCGTGATGGGGTTCCCGCTCGCACTCGTCTTCGGCGTCCTGGGCTCCGAACGGGTCGTCCCCTTCCCCTTCAACTTCATCTTCCGCGGGACGATGTCGACCATCCGGGCGATCCCAGCGATCGTCTGGACACTGATCTACATCCCGATCTTCGGGATCGACCCAGCGACGGGCGTGCTCGCGATCACCACCGACACGATCGGGAATCTCGGCCGACTGTTCACCGATGAACTCGAAGAGATCGAGGACGGCCCCATCGAGGCTGTCAAGTCGACCGGCGGTGGCCGCATACAGGTTGTCGTCTTCGGGATGTTGAGCCAGGTGACGAACTCCTTCATTGCCTGGACGCTGTACATCCTCGAGATCAACACCCGAATTGCCATCACGCTCGGTGTCCTGAGCGTCGGTGGGCTCGGGATGTACATCGACAACCAGATCGGCCTGCTGGATGCGGGGTATCAGAACGCGATGGCCGGCATCTTCGTGGTCATCTTCATCGTCCTCTCGATCGAACTGATCTCTTCGCGGATCCGGGCTCGACTCCGCCCGGGCGAGTCCAGCGGTCGTAGTCTCCTCGACGCAATCATGAATCTCGGGGACCCACGAAAGTGGCTCGGCCGGATCGACGACTGAACGTGATCACTCCCGGGAGAATTCGTCGACCGCCCGCGCCGCCTGCCGGGCAACCCGGAGCGGTTCGGGACGGCCGCCCTCGGGTGTGAACGCCCGTACGGCCTGTTCGGCCTCCGCCAGCGGGCAGCCGACGGCCCGGACGTACACTGTCTCGCCGTCCACGTCCACTGCGTGACGCTCGGGCTGGGCGCGATACGTTTCGAGTCGAGCGGCGAGTTCCCCGCCGTCGAATTCGTCCCGAAGCGCCGATCCGAGGCCCGAACTCTCTTCGAAAGAGATCGACAGTACCGGGCGATCGGCGGCCTCGGCGATGGCGGGGAGATCGAGCATATTGAACCAGGCGGGCGCGATGCCGGCGATCAGGACGTAGCTGATGTCCGGGCGGTCCAGCCGCTCGACCATCTCGATCACGGTGGCAGTCGCGTCGCAGCCGCCCACTGTACACTGGCCGAAAACGAAGCCGTCGACGCTACGATCGGCTCGACAGACGACACCGGCGAGCGTGCTCCGGTCCTCGCGGAAGGACTCGGCCACGCCGAGGGCGCGAACCCCCGATTTCACATCAGGTGTTCTCCTTGATCTCTGAGAGTTGGTCGATCAGTTCGTCGTTCGAGGCCGTGAACTCGTATTCGACGTCTCCGTCGTGGGTATTTTCCTCGGCAGAGACGCCCTCCTCGTCGTCGAGGTCTGTGTCATACTCCTGGTTCTCTTGCTCGGACTCGTCGTAGCTCCCGAACCCCATGCTCGTCTAGAGAATGCAGATTCGTGTACAAAAAGATCGCTGAATATTCCCTTCATACGTTGGTTGAAACGAGCCCAGCCACCAGGCTGATACTACGCTGTCCGTTCGAACGCCAGTATCTCGAATGCTGCCGCCGTGTTACAGCCGGTAGTATGAAGCCGCCTGCGGGCAACCCCTCGGACATGGAAGTCCACACCGTCACGGCCGACGCAGAGACGTTCACCGCGAACGTCTACCTCGCAGTGGGCAACGATCGCGCGACGTTGATCGACGCTGGAGCCATGCCGGGCATCGTCGAGGCGGTCCGCGAGCACGTCGAGGACCTGGATGCCGTCGTCCTCACCCATCAGCACGGCGACCACGTCGCGGAACTCGACGCCGTCCTCGACGCCTTCGACGCCGACTGTTACGCCTACGCCGACCACCCACGACGCACGCACGACCTCTCCGATGGCGACACCATCACCGTCGGCGACGAGGAGTGCGAGGTGGTCTTCACGCCGGGCCACGCCGACGACCACGTCTCGCTCGTCGGCGACACCTCACTGTTCAGCGGTGACGTCGTCGTCCACGACGACGGCGCGTTCGACGACGGGAGTTTCGGCCGGACCGACCGTCCGGGCCAGTCCCGCGAGCAGTTGATCGAGAGTATCCAGCGGCTGCTCGATCGGATGCCCGACGGCGTCGAGCACATGTATTCCGGGCATGGGAGCGTCTTTCACGGCGATGTCCGGGACGTCGTCGAGACGGCACTGTCGCGGGCCGAGAAACGCGAACCGAAGTATCCGGAGTGAGAACGGGAACCAAAATTTCAATAGCACGCTGGCGAACTCACTGACGAGTCTTCATGCCGTCAGTCCTCGCAGATTTCTCCGGCCGGTTCAGCGTCGCTGGTTCAGAGCGTGACGGCCCGGCCGAGGGGCGAATCGTCCTCGGCGAGGACCGCCTCGTGCTCGCGGCGAGCGAAGACGCGAAAGTGACGATCCCGCTGACGGCGGTGTTCGATGTCGCACCTGGCAACGAGGCCGCGATGCTCGATGCCATCCCCGGGACGCCAGTCACCGTCGCCTACGAGAACGGGACGAGCCGGACCACCGCCGTCGTCGCGGCCGAGGAGACGACCATCGGGAAGTTCACCACGGTGCTGTTCAAAGCGCTGCTCAACGGCACACCAGTGACGCTCAAACACCCGGCAAAAGTCGGTGGGCGCGTCCTCGATACGGCGTTCAAGGGCGGCCTGCTCTCGCTCCAGTCGGGCGGTGTGGTCTTCGACACCGACGAGGGACCGGTGACGATCCCGCTTGCTTCGATCGTCGACTTCGACCGGGAAACGCGGGCTGTCGACGGGGCGGATCGGCCGGTACTCGTCGTCTCGCACATGGACACCGGCGAGGCGTTGACGACGCTTGCAGCGACCGACTCCCCGCGCAAACTCTCGATTCTCGGACGGTACTTGCGACAGACCTACGACACTCTCCTCGAATCACTCCAGCAGATCTCACTCAGCGAACCCGAGACCGAGACACTGGCGACGCTGTACTCGACTGGTGACATGGACGTCTCGCTGACGAGCGTCCTGGAGGCGAAACCACAGACCGTCAAACGAATACTCCACGCGCTCCACCAGAAAGGGTTGATCGAATCCGGCGAGAACAACCCGGTCCTCACGGCGAAAGGGCAAATCGTCGTCAATCAGTACCTCGAACGAGTCAACAGCTAGGGGAAAAGACATTTGCCGCCCTGTCGGGTTGTCCCGGGTGATGGACGCCCTCCGCTGCTCACGACGTGACTTGCTTGGACTGCTCGGTGTCGGTTTCGCTGGCGCACTCGCCGGCTGTGAACGTGGCGACGAAACGGCCGGCACCCCATCGCCGGAACAGACAACTGGACAGACGCCGACCCCGACGCAGACGACACCACAACCGACGCCCGATCCGCCCAGCGGTGGGGCGCTCAGTGATCCGGGTTTCGTTCCCGGCGACGCATTCGGTAGCGCAGTCGCGATCGACGACGCAGTCTTCGTCGGCGCGCCGAGTGCTGGATCCGACGGGAGCGGCCTCGTCGACGTCTTCGAGTGGAGCGGAGCCGATTGGGACACCGTCTCGACGCTCGGCCCGGCAGAGAGCGAGGCGGGCGACCGGTTCGGCTCGGCGCTAGCGGTCGACGGCGACACACTTCTGGTCGGCGCGTACGGCTGGGCATCCGGTCGCGACGATCCCGACACCGACGCGGCCGGAGCGGCGTACGTCTTCGAGCGCGCGGACGGCGAGTGGGTCGAGCAGACCAGACTCGTGCCGGCCGACGGCGACGCGTACGACCGATTCGGCTACTCACTGGCAGTCGAGGACGGCACCGCCCTGATCGGTGCGTACAACGACGAGGATCCGAACGGTGACTCCGCCGGCGCGGCGTACGTCTTCGAACGCACAGGAGATGGCTGGAGCCAGCAGTCGAAACTCTTCCCCGAGGACGGTGACGAACAGGATTACTTCGGTCGATCGGTCGATCTCGACGGTGATCGAGCCTTGATCGGCGCGCGGCGAGCGACGACGCTGCTCGGTGGGGAGAAAGCCGGGGCGGCGTATGTCTTCGAACGCACAGGTGCGAGCTGGAGTCAGCAGGCGAAACTAACACCCCGCGACGGCGACTCCTGGGACCGCTTCGGCGAGGCAGTCGCACTCGACGGGACGACGGCGCTGGTTGGCGCGTATGGAGACGAAGATCCGGTTGGCGATGGCCGTTTCGACGGCGCGGGCTCGGCCTACGTCTTCGAGCGCCGCGAGGGACAGTGGCGACAGCAGGCCAAACTCACGGCCGAGGCGAGCGAGCCCACCGACGCGTTCGGAGTCGAGGTCGCGCTCGACGGCGGCACAGCGCTGGTCGGCGCGCCCACCCACGACATCGAGGGTGTCGAAGACGCCGGCACAGCCGTCGTCTTCCGGCAGGACGGCACCGAGTGGACCGAGAGCGACAGCTACACCGCAGCGATGCCTACCGAGAACGGTCGGTTCGGTACAGCGGTCGAACTGGGGACGGAGATCGTAGCCGTTGGTGCGCCTGGTGCGGCCGACGATCCAGAAACAGCGGGTTCGGCGACCGTCGTCGAGCGTTAAGCGGTCCGGGGCTCTTTGGCCTTCGGTCGGAGGTTGTGATAGCCGCACTTGCGACAGCGGTCGGCACGCTTGGGGTTGCGGGCGTTACAGCGCATGCAGATCTGCTTGTCGAGGATTCGACCCTCGGCTTTCTCGAAACTGGCCATGGTGATCTGCTCTTCTGGATGCGCGCGTTTAATTGTTGCGAGTGCGGCGGCTGGGGTGTCAGGGGCTCGGCCAGACACGCAGAACCGTGAGCCCACGGGGTAACATTCACTTGGGGGGTCTGCGTATGTAGTCGTGTGTCATCTCCCGCGACCAATATCGAGGCTGTGCTGAAGGAGTCTGGCCCCGACTACGAGGACTTCAGCTACGAACAGCCGACCGGCGGGAGTCAGACTGACGTCTATCTGGTGACGCTGAACTACCGTGGGGAAACCTACGAAGTCGTCGTCAAGTTCCAGCCCCCCAACGGGGACAACTTCGCGCTGGAGCCGTATCTCCACGAGTACGTCGCCGACCGCACAGACATCCCCGTCCCGCGGATTCTGGTGTTCAAAGAGGTGCCCGACCAGAACGTCCCGCCCTATTTCGTCACCGAGCGCATGGAAGGCGACAGCCTCTCGGACAAATTCGACAGCCTCGACGCCGACCTCCGGTCGCGGATCATGGCCCAGGTCGGCGCGATCCTCGGGGAACTCCACTCCACCATCGCTTTCGAGGGATTCGGCTATTTCGGCCTGGAGAACGACCGGCTCGTCGTCGAGAGCCTCACGTGGGACTGGCGTGAGTTCTTCGACGACCTGACCCGCGGCCACCTCGACCGCCTCGAAACGACGCCGTTTGCCGACCTCTCGAAGCCGGCCGGACAGGCCATCGATCGGGCGATCGACTCGATCCCGACGACTGCGACGCCGCGGCTGGTCCACGACGACTTCCGCCCGGCGAACCTGATGTACGATCCCGAGGCCGACCAGCCCATCACGGCCGTCCTCGACTGGCAGAACGCCCTGGCCGGCCACCCCGAGTACAACGTTGCCCAGACCGAGTTCCTCTTCATCGACTCGGTGTTCCGCGATCCCGAAGTGCGGTCGAGCCTTCGCGAACAACTCCACGAGGGGTACCGGGAGTTCCACGAGTTTCCTATCGACGACGGCTACGAGCGCCGCCGCCCGCTGTATCAGCTCTCGACGCTGTTGTGGCGGATGGCCGGCTTCGAGCGCGCGTTCAGCGACGCCGGTGGCCTCGCCGAAGCCAGGGCGAAAGCCTACTATCGCGAACAGTTCGAACACCTCGTCTCCGCACTCCCCGACTGACCGGCGTCAGCGACCCTGGCGGCCGGAAAACACTATTTCCGTTGCTGGATCGTTGTAACGATACACCCGAAACAATCATCAGACTGTAACGACCGAGGATTACGATGTTTTCAAGACCCCTGGTCACATAGTGAGGGTGATTCTCATGTCGAGCGATTTCACGGTCCGTCGCTACGAGGCAGACGACGCCGAAGCCGTACGGAACCTTCACGACAAGTGGTCGTGGGACGTCGAACACCCTGAATCGGAGCACCCGAATATGTATGCCGACCTCGACGATGTCGAGGGTGAGTATCTCGATTCGGGTGGGGAGTTCCTCGTCGGTCTCGAAGACGACCATCTGGTCGCGACCGGCGCATTCGAGCAACTGGACGAGGAGACGGCTGTGCTCCGCCGAATCCGGATCGATCCGGCCTATCAGCGCGAGGGCTATGGGACGAAGATTCTCGACGCGCTCGAAGCCCGAGCTGACGAGGCCGGCTACGAGGAGACGATTATCGACGAGATGGGCCTGAACGACTCGGCCCAGGAGTTCCTCGAATCCCACGGCTACGAGGTGGCTGACCGCGATATGCACCTGGGGACCGAGCTCATCTCCTACCGGAAGACGATCGCCTGATCTGGCGTTCTCGCGGCCGCAACCGAACGTATCGGGAGTAGCGTAGCCGGATGTCGACACGCTTTCGACGCTCGGTCATCCAGTTCAGGTATGGGCGATATCGAGGAGGACCGCATCTACGCGGATACGCTGGGAAAGACCGACCTGTACGTCGCGACCGGCCTTGGCGTCGCGGAGGTGTCGGTCTCGAACGATCGCATCGGACAGTTCAGCCTCGTCCACCGCTGTAGCGCACGTGACGTGGCCGCAGACGGGCCGCGCGTGCTCGTGGCCACTGACGAGGACGTACTGGTCATCGACCCCGTGGACTCGTCCGTCGAGTCACTGGATTTCGGGCCCGCCGTGGCCGTCGGCGTCGCCGACGCGCCGCTGGCAGCAGCGCCCGATGGCACAGTCGCGCGAGCTCGCGAGGACGGTTGGGAGCCGCTGGGAACCGTCGAGTCGGTGCGGGCGATCGACGGCGATCTGGTGGCAAGTTCCGACGGTGTATTCCGGGCCGACGAGACCATCGAACACGTCGGATTAGACGACGTATTCGACGTCGTGGGGAGGGAGACTCCCTATGCAGCGACCGGCGAGGGCCTCTACCGACTCGGCCCGGGCTGGACGCGTGATCTGGACGGGGACTTCCGGATGGTCAGCGCGGCAGACGAGCAGGCCCACGCCGCGACCGCTGACGCGCTGTACACCCGCGAGGACGGCTCCTGGCGCGAACGCGACGTTCCGACGACCGAGCCGATCGTCGATCTCGCGTACGTCGCGGATGGGGGTCTCGCGACCGACGCGAGCGGGGACTCGTTGGACTCCCAGTCCGGCGGTGGGGTCGTCGCCGTCACAGAATCGGGCACGTGTCTGGTCGATCCGGTCGCAGCCAAAGACGGCGCGAGCGGGTGGCGCTCGCGCTCGCTGGGACTGCCGGAGACGACTGCGCTTGCCGTCCCCGAGCAGTAGTCCGGCGACGCCGGGGCCGGTCGCCACCATCGGCGAGGAGTGATCGACGCGTTTTATCGGGATCAGGCCGAACGACTGGTATGGACGTCCCCGTGAGCGAACGCGGGCGACTCGCGGTCGTCGTCTGGGGGGTGCTCGTCTCCCAGACGTTTCTCTATCCCGGCCTTGAGGATCTGATCGCCGCGCTCGGTGCACCAGGCGACATCCAGGCCGGGATGTGGTTTCTGGTCGCGGAGTTCGCGGCGTTCATCACCTGTGCAGTCGTCTGGGGAGCGCTCAGCGACGCCTCGGGGCGACGAACGCCCTGGATCGTCCTCGGGGCACTCGGCGGTGCGGCCTGCTACGGCTCGCTGACACTGTTTCCCTCGCTCGGGCTGGGATTCGAGGCTGTTCTCGTCGTTCGCGTCCTCGGCGGGGCGCTGACGATCGGTGCGTTCTCGCTGTCGATCACGATGCTGATGGACCTCTCTTCGAGCCACGGGCGGAACATGGGTGCCGCCGGGATCGCGATCGGCCTCGGGGCCGCGCTGGGGTCGGTCGTCGGCGGCCAGCTCTCGACTGTCGACCCGCTTGCGCCCCTGCTCGCGAGCGCCGCGGTGCTGATATTCGCTGCCCTCCTCGTCGCGACGGTCCCGGATCGCGCGGTCGGCTCGGCCCGCCGTGCCACTGGGCTGTTCACTCGCCTCCGCGCCCGTCGCCAGCTGGCGATCCCATACGCCTTCGGGTTCGTCGACCGGATGACGGCCGGCTTCTTCTCGCTCGTGGGTGTGTTCTACTTCCGGGAAACGTTCGGTCTCGATGCGGGCGCAGTCGGGCTGACGCTCGCGCTGTTTTTCGTCCCCTTCGCGCTGTTGCAGTACCCCTTCGGAACGTGGTCAGACCGCATCGGCCGATTTCTCCCCGTGGTCGGCGGGTCGGTCGCCTACGGACTGGGCATCGTCGCGGTCGGACTCGCGCCGACCTACCCGCTGGCGGCCGCGCTGATGGTTATTGTTGGGATCTTTGGCGCGCTGGTCTCGCCGACGACGATGGCGCTAGTCTCGGATCTGGTCGACCCCGAGGAGTCGGGAACGGCGATGGGCGGGTTCAACGTCTTTGGCAGTCTCGGCTTCCTCTCGGGGTTTCTGGTCGGCGGCACGGCTGTCGAAATCTGGGGGTACCTCCCGGCGTTCGTCCTCGTCGGCGGACTCGAACTCGCGATCGCGGTCGTGGCTGCGCCTGCGGTCCGGTCGATCGAGTTCGACCCGATCCTCAACGCGGCCCAGTGACCGTCGGTCGCACACGCCCACCAGACCGAAAACGGGTTTATCCCCGGCCGCTTCCGACCGCACATGATCGTCAGCGGCTCACAGTCCCAGGTTCTCGCGGCCGAACTCGCCGCCGTCACCGACGAATCGCTGGCCCGCGTCGAGTACGACCGCTTCCCTGACGGAGAGTTGAAAGTTCGCGTCCCCGACCCGCCCACAGATCGTGCAGTCGTCGTCGCCGCGACGCCGAGCAGTGACGCCCACGTCGAACTCCTGCAACTGCAGGACGCTCTCCGGGAAGCCGGTGTCTCCGAGATCACGACTGTCCTGCCGTACATGGGCTATGGCCGGCAGGATCGGGTCTTCGAGACGGGCGAACCAGTCTCGGCTCGCGCGATGGCCCGCGCGTTCTCGACCGGAACGGACCGCGTCCTCGCCGTGAACCCCCACGAGCCCGCCGTCGCCGATTTCTTCGACGTACCTGCCGACACTGTCGACGCCGCCGGTCGTCTCGCCGAGCCGCTGCCCGAGGACCTCACCGAGCCGGTGTTCATCTCGCCCGACGAAGGTGCGGTAGAGATCGCCGAGACCGTCAGTGAGGCCTACGGGCGAGGTGCGATCGACTTCTTCGAGAAGACCCGCCACTCCAGTACCGAGGTCGAGATCGAACCCCGCGACGCCGTCGTCGAGGGTCGTGACGTCGTGCTGACCGACGATATCATCGCCACTGGCTCGACGATGTCCGAGTCGGTCGAAGTCCTCCAGGAACTGGGCGCGGCGCGTGTGTTCGTCACCTGTGTCCATCCGATGCTCGCGAGCAACGCCGTCCTCAAACTCGCTGCTGCGGGTGTCGACACAATCTTCGGGACCGATACGCTCGAACGCGCCGTCAGCGAGGTCAGCGTCGCGCCGGCGATCGCCGACGCGTTGTAACTACCGGGCCGTCAATTCCTGCGTGATCACGACGGCGTTCGTCGGGACGTGGACGACTCGGACGGTGACTACCCCGTTCTGTGGCACGGTACACTCGCCGCCCGGAATCCGGAATTCGACTTTCTCACCGGCTGTGAACGACTCGGCTTTCAGCGCCCCGAGATCCCACGAATACCCCGTGTCATAGCGGTTGTCGAATATATCGGCTCCCTCGATGTTCGACTGCTCGATCCGGTTGCTATCGAGTGGTAAATTCACCAGCCGGCCGCGTTTCGTCCCGTCATTACAGGTCGCACTGACCGCCACCTCCATTTCGTCGACGGAAACGTCGTCGCCAGCCACGTGCCGGATCGTGACGATCTGTTCGTCGCTGCCGCTCTGAAACGCTTCGAACGCCCCGCTGGACTGGCCGACGACCGGCGCGGCGTCGTCGACGTCCTCGGTGAACCCGAGCGCGAACATCGACAGCACTGCTGCCAGGATCACCGCAATCGCGACCATGAGAATCGTCGAGACGACCGGTGCGACGGCACGTGACATCGAACTCACTCGTTACTTCGGTCGAACCGATAAAAGAGTTGAGGCTACCGTGTCACTCGACCGGCTGGCCGAACGCGTACCGCGGTTTCACGTCGTCGACGCGAATTTCGACCACGTCGCCCTCTTCGACGCCCGAGACGAAAATCGTGTAGCCATCGATTTTGGCGATGCCGTCGCCGTCACTCCCGATGTCGACGATCTCGACCTCGTGGGTGTCGCCCTCGCGGACCGGGGCCGTGAGTCGGCCCTTGGCGACGAGATACACCTCCGAGGATTCGTCGCGGGTGGCGTCCGGGCGGACCCGGCGGACGTACTCGAACTCTTCTTCGACGTCGGCCTCGAAGTCGTCGAGGTCCTGGCCGTCGAAGACCTTCGCCGCGAAGTCCCCGCCAGAGTCCAGCAGGTCGAGCGCGACCTCGAAGGCCTGTCGCGCGAGGTGGACCGACCGGGCGTGGTCGAGTTCGTACTCGCCGGTGACGTTCGGCGCCATGTCCGAGATCACGACGTCGGCGGGCCCGCCGGTCTCGTCGCCCGTCCCCACGAGGTCGCGAATCTCGTCCTTGGTCCGGTCTTCGGTCATGTCCCCGCGGACGTACTCGACCGTGGCCTCGGGATCCTCGAGGTCGTCGATCCGCTGGCGGTCGACGCCGACGACCGTCCCGTCTTCGCCGACGCGCTCGGCGGCGACCTGCAGCCACCCGCCGGGGGCAGCCCCGAGGTCGACGACGGTATTGCCCGGTCCGAACAGGCCGGCCGTCTCGTCCAGTTGCTTGAGTTTGTAGGCCGAACGGGCGCGATACCCCTCCTGTTTGGCCATGTTGTAGTATTTATCTTTTCGTGACATAGTGCCTCTCCACTAGGATTTGCCCGCTAGCGCAGTGCGAACGCTCGATCATGGCAAGAGAAACGCTGCCGACACAAAAAGGGGTGCCGAATCGAGGATTAGCCGCGTCGCTCTCTGTGCCGGTCTGCGCCGATACCCACCTGGTCCATACTCTGGGGCGGGAGTATCATCTGCAATATTCGCTGCCGGTGATTGATTATCGTCCGACCCGTACACTGGATAATGAGAACCAGGGGTGACGACCCACTCGGCAAACTCCACATCCTGTACGTGAACGACGATGCCGAATTTGCCGAGTTGGTACGAACGAAACTGGCGACCAGTCACGCTACGTTCGATATTACGACCGCCAGCACTGCCGAGGAGACACTCAGAGAGATTGCTTCGTCTCCGATCGACTGTGTCGTCACCTGTTATTCACTCCCGGAGACGACCGGGATCGAGCTGGTCAGGACGATCCGGTCCGACGGATACGACCTCCCCACGATCCTGTTCACTGGCCGTGATAGCGAGCAGGTGGTTCGGGAAGCCACCGAAGAGAACGCGATCGAGTATATCCCGATTCACGCGACTGAAGACAGTTTCTCGCTGCTCGCGAGCCGCATCCGGACGCTCGTCGAAGCCGCTCGCGATCAGCAGCGGGCCCAGCAGTTGTCCGACCGCTTCCAGCGGACGCTCGAGCGGGCGACTGACGCGATCTATGCAGTCGACGAGGAGTGGCGCATCGAATATATGAACGGAAAGATGGCCCGGCGCGTCGACCGTGACCCGAAGACAGTCGTCGGAGCCATACTCTGGGAGGAGTTCCCATCAGTAGCCGGAACCGAACTCGAACAACAGTATCGAACCGCGATGGAAACCGGCGAGTCGGTGACATTCGAACAGTACGTCGGGCAACCGTACGATTACTGGGTGGAGGTTCGCGTCTTCCCCGACGAGGACGGACTGACCGTCTTCTCACGTGAGATCACCGCCGAACGTGAGCGTGAACTGGACCTAGAGCGCAGTGAGACGATTCTACAGAATATCCACGATATCGTCCTCGTCGTCGATTCGGACGGTGTCGTACAGTTCTCGAATTCGGCCGCGGAGCGGCGGCTGACGAGTGACTCCGGTGGACAGTTGGAAGGGCAACGACTGGCCGACGTTGTCGGCGATCGAGTCTCCGAGACTGACGCTGATCGCTTCTCCAGCGCCATTACAGCGTCGCTCCAGCAACTCGAAGGTGATGGCGGCGTCACCGGGCTATACGACTCGGACCTGCAACTCGAGTTCGACAGCGGGCAGGGAACGCGAACACTCGACGTTCGCTTTACACCGTTCGAGCGCCCCGGGAACGACCACGTCCTGGTCGTTGCGCGTGACGTGACAGATCAGAGCGAGGCCACCAGACAGCTAGAGCGGGAACGCGACGCATTGCAGGAACTCCAGATTGTCATGGCTGAAAGCGACATTTCGGCGGAGACACGTCTCGAGGAGTTGCTCGAGGTCGGTTGCCGTACGCTGGGTCTCGAAATCGGCATCGTCTCACAGATCGAGGATAGCGACTACATCGTCAGAGCAGCCCACGCACCGAACGCTGACATGACCGCTGGCGACCGGTTCGATATCGAATCGACCTACTGTGCGGAAGTGGTCGAAGACGACGGCGTGTGTGCGTTCGCCGACGCGGCGGCTGCTGGGAAGGAATCCCATCCAGCATACCGCGAATTCGAACTGGAATCGTACATTGGCGCGCCGCTGGTCGTCGACGGCAGCCGCTACGGGACTGTCAACTTCTCGAGCCCGACGACTCGGGTCTCCGGATTCGGACCGCTGGAGCGAACATTCGTCGAGTTGCTGTCGGGACTCGCTGCGACCGAGATATCCAGAGACCGGAATCGCCAGGAGTTAGAGCGCCAGGAGTTCCTGTTCGAGCGCATCCAGGAGACAGCAGATATCGGAATCTGGGAGTACGCTCCACGACGGAACGAGTTGCACTGGTCGGAGGGGATTCGTCAGATCCACGGGGTCGAGGACGACTACGACCCGTCGCTCGAGGACGGGATCGAGTTCTATCATCCGGACGACCGAGAGACGATACAGTCGGCCGTCGAGCGAGCGCTCGAAGACGGTGAGCCGTACGACCTCGACCTCAGAATCGTCCGGCCTGACGGCGAGATACGTGAAGTCCGGGCGCAGGGAGAGCGAATCGAGGATCCCCAGTGGGATGATGCCGTGATCCGGGGCGTTGTACAGGATATCACGGAGCGAAAGAACGCGGAACGCGAGTACAAGGAACTTGCGAGGGAGTACGAGGCGTTGCTGGAGACGTCTGGGGACGCCATCTTCCTGCTCGATGTCGAGCCGAGCGGGGAGACGCCGACTTTCGAGTTCGCTACTCTCAGTCCGGGATACGAGACTCAGACTGGACTCACAACTACGGAGGTTCGCGGGCAGACGCCCCGCGAGGTCTTCGGTCCGGAGGATGGTGCCGAAATCGAGTCGAACTATCGCCAGTGTGTCGAGCGTCGTGCGCCGATCTCGTACCGTGAGGAGTTGGAAATCGACGACGACGCACGGTTCTGGGAGACGAGCCTCGCCCCAGTTATCGTCGAGGGCGACGTCGTTCGAATTGTCGGCATCGCACGGAACGTGACCGAACAGGTTGAGCGCGAGCGCGCCCTCGAGGTGGCCAACCAGCGACTGGAATCACTCATCGAGGCCACGCCACTCACAGTAATGGAAATCGACGCTGAGGGCACGGTCATCCGCTGGAACGACGAGGCAGAGATCATGTTCGGATGGTCACGGGAGGAAATTCTGGGCGAATTCAATCCGATGGTTCCGGAGGACAAGCGGTCCGAGTTCGCGTCACTCCGTGAGCGTGCGTTGGGCGGCGAACGAATCCGCGGCAAGGAGATTCAACGAAAGACGAAGGACGGGGAGAAACTAGATTTGCTTCTGTCCGTTGCCCCGATCAGGGACCCTGATGGTGACAGTACCAGTATCCTCGCGGTGTTAGAAGACATCACTGAGCAAAAAGAGCTAGAGCGGAAACTCCGCTCACTCCAGGAGACAGCCCAGCGACTCAGTGGGGCACAGTCGAGAGAGGATATCGGAACGATCGCCATCGAGGCGGCCGAAACGATACTCGGATTCGATATCGCTGCCGTCTGGGAATACAACGAACAGGCGGACACGCTAGACCCGGTCGCTGCGAGTGACGCCACACGTGAGTTGGCCGGTGAGCTACCGCGACTGCGAACCGAGGACAGTCCTGGCTGGGCGGCGTTCGAGTCGTCGGAAGCCCGTGTGCACGAGGATCTCATGTCGGAGACATCACTAGACGTGTCGAATACCGACATCAACAGCGGCCTCTTCGTCCCGCTGAGCGAGTATGGCCTCCTTTCGGTCGGAACGGATTCCCAACGGGAATTCTCTGATACGGATATCGATCTGCTCCAGGTATTCGGCTCGACCGTGGCGGCAGCGTTTGGCCGGGCGAACCGGGAAATGCAACTCCAGCGGCAGAACGAGCGACTCGATCAGTTCGCGAGCGTCGTGGCCCACGACCTCCGGAACCCGTTGAGCGTCGCGATGGGATTCACCGACATCGTTCAGGAGACCCAGGATCCGACCCATTTCGACAAGATCGAAACGGCCCACGATCGTATCGAACGGCTCATCGAAGACTTGCTCACCCTCTCCCGGGGCGAAACGACCGTGACGGAGCCAGCGGAGATCGATATCAACGCCGTCGCGACCGAAGCGTGGGGGTACGTCGATACACACGAGGCGACGCTCGACGTCCTCGAAGGGGCCCCAGTCGTGCTGGCGGACGAAGGACGGTTGATCCAACTGTTCGAGAATCTCTTCCGAAACGCGATCGAACACGGCGGAAGCGACGTGACAGTCACTGTCGGTCAGCTCCCCGATAGTGACGGCTTCTACGTGGCAGACGACGGCGACGGAATTCCACCGGACCAGCAGGACTCGGTGTTCGACCACGGTGTCACCTCGACCGAAGGCGGAACCGGATTCGGGCTCTCGATCGTGAGCGATATTGCGAAATCTCACGACTGGACGGTCAGCGTGACGGCTGGAACCGACGGTGGCGCACGCTTCGAGTTCGAAACGTTGTGAATCGCTCCGCGCTCGTTGCGAGGGCGCTCTAGAGGCTCCCGGACCATCCCGAGCGCCGGAGTACCTCGTAGGACGCCTTGAGCCGTTCGTCGTAGGTCGGTTGGTTCCACGTCTCCCACTCGTAGGTCGTCGTCCGGAGTGTGCTCCCAGCCATCCCTGCGGCGGCGCTATCGAGTTCAACAGCGCCTGATCGGGTGCCCTCGCCTGTCGGCTGGTAGGTGACAGCCCCGACCTCGACACCCTCGAAGGTCGTGACATCGAGTCCGGCTGCCCAGTCGGTCCGGATCCGACGCTTGCTAGAGGGATCTGCGACGTTCAGGAGGATCCACGGGAGTCGGAGTTCGACCACACCGCCGTCCGGGGCGGCGTACACGTCGGTCAGCGAGTCGTACGCGGCCGCAGTCGGATCGCCGTTGCCGTACCGCAACTCTCCTGTCTCGACGGCGTCGAACGGCACCCGTTCGTCGGTCGCCGGGACCGTGTAGCCGAGGCTGACCGGTTCGTGGACCGGGACGAACCCGGCGTCGCCGTTGCGGTAGGCGTCGAGATCCAGGTCTGCTATCCAGCCGAACTCACGGGCGAACGTGTCGTAGGACGATTCGACCAGGAGTCTCGAATCGGACGGGCCCGCCAGCCGTGCGACGAAGTCCGCTGGTGCCGTCACCTCCGTCTCGAAGGGCAACTCGGCCGACCGGCCGGTCAGGCCGACGGTCACCAGCGCGTTCGTGGTGTCCCAATCCATCGGCGCGTCCGCACTGGCGAACTCCAGGCGGATGGTCAGTCCCTCGTAGTCGTGGGACACGCGAACGGTGTCGAGCGACCGGGCCGGCGAGTCAGAGAGCGCGGTCGCCGGGACGCTCGCTGCGTCGGTCCACTCCTCGTCGGCACCGCTGAGCGAGACGCCGTCGGCGGGGTCGAACGCCAGCAGGCCGAATCGCTGTTCGGGCGTCTCGACGTTCGACCAGAAGGGGCGACGGCCCGGCACCGACCGGGCGTCGAGGTTCCAGGTCCGCTTGAACCACTCGTTCTGCCAGGCGAAGGCAATCCCGCCGACCCCACCGGCCTGACGAATGTCCTCGTACATCGCGGCGACGAGTTCACCCTGTCTGGTCTCGGTGTGTCGGCCCTGATCGCGGCCGTGGACGTGGCGGTGGGCGATACCCCGGGAACTCGGGACGCCGAACTCGGCGACGACGAGCGGATGAGCTGTCGCGTCCACGAGGTCGTTCAGATAGCCCGCGTAACTGTTGTGCTCGCCGCGATGGTCGACATAGTCGACGTACGCCGGCGTCTCGTTCAGCAGGTCCGGATAGTAGGGGTAGGCGTGATACGCGGCGAACGTGCCCGCGTCGAACTCGTCGGTGGCGCTGATCGCGTCCGGGTCGACGCTGACCCGGTCCTCGTCAGGAAACGGTTCGTACGGGTGCGAGAGTGGGTCGGTCGTCACCCAGTTGACGAACGCGGCTGGGTGTTGAGTGCCGTACGTGTCTTTCCCGTGGGCGACGGCCCGGTCCAGCCGGCGCGCGAGCCACCGCTCGAATGCCGGTGCGCCGTCCGCCCGGAGGTAGCGGCCTTCGGCGGGCCCGACGGTGTCGGCTTCGTTGGTCGCGGCGACGACCTCCGGCGGCCATTCGATCCCGAATAGCAGTCCCAGCGTGGCGTCGCTGACGTCGGCGTCGTAGGTCCCGCTCGCGTGGCCCGGTCGATCCGGCAGCGTCGTCGCCCCGTGGAGTACGTCGACGGTCCGCTGGAGCTCCTGGTCGACGGTCGCGGACAGTTGGCCCGCGTCCTCGGCCTCAAGCAGGTCAGGAGTCGGGACCCACGTTCCTTGCAGCACCAGCAGCGGGTCGGTCGCCGACTCGTTGTAGGCTTCCAGCGCGCGGTAGAACGCTGGCGGGTGGATCGTATAGGTGCGGACGACGTTGACGATCTCGCCCATCGCGGCGATCCACCGGTCGTACTCCTCACGGGTGATCGCTGCCTGGCCCGGAAACACTCCGGGCTTGGTCATCCCGAGGTTGATCCCGCGGACGGTGAAGGGGGCGTAGCCGTCGCCAGTCCATCGCTCGAAGCCCTCCGAACCGACTCGGAACGGAACCTCGACCGCTCTCTGGGGCGTGGTCGTCGGCGGATCCGGATCAGCTGGTGTGGTGCGAGTCGGTCGTTCCGTTTCGGAATCCGTCTCTTCGGTCGTCTTGTCTCTCGAATCGCCGGTGCAACCAGCCAGCCCCGCGAATCCGCCGACACCCACTGACGCCAGAAACCGACGTCTATCCATATCCAACCCTGTGCCTGGAGACACATTAACACCTCGTGGCACGGTCGCTGAAATGACGGCACTTTTATCGACGCAAGTATAATTATTCTAGTGAATGACGGGTGACGTCCTCGCCGTGGACGACGACGAAACGATCCGACAACTCGTCCGCCACCAATTGGATGCTGCCGGATACGAGGTGCGTGTCTGTGAGGACGGGCGCGAGGCTGCCGACCTGCTCGACAGCGGCTACGAACCGGATATCGCTGTCATGGACGTGATGATGCCGCGGCTGGACGGCACCAAACTCGCGCGGATGATCCGTAGTGGGAACCTCGGGGTCAGGCCCGACCTCCCGATCGTCATGTTGACCTCTCGCGGCCGGGAGGAACACGTCCTCGAAGGCTTCGAGTCCGGCGTCGACGACTACGTCACCAAACCGTTTCGGAGCGCGGAACTGCTGGCCAGGATCAAGAGACACATCGATGACTGATGCTGTGGGCTGTCTCTTCGGCCAGCTAGTCACCACCCACGGGTGGCGACCGTCGGCAATAGCGGACAGCCGCCAGCACGACTCCTGGGGTGGCGGCTGATGGCCGACGTCGTCGTGTTCGGATACATCATCCCGGTGGTCGTGATCCTCGCAGTTGTCGCGCTCCTCGTCGGCCTCTCGCTCGCGGTCTCGTTGTATCTCACCATCTCGCTGTCGGTCTACCGCTCGGTCAAGCAAACCCGGCGCGACCGCGTTCGTCCCGACCTCCGGAACGGCTTGTTCGACCGTCTCTTCGCCGAGGACCCCGACTGGGAGGGGTGGGTTGAGGACATGTCGTCCGTCGAGCGTGAGGTCGCCGAGTCCCTGCTGGACGAATATCTGCGGGAACTGGACGGGAAAGAAGCCGTACAGCTCCGTGGCCTCGGCGAGGCGTTGGGCATTCCCGAGCGCGCTGGCAACCGCCTCTCACACAGAGACGTGTACACGCGATTGGACGCGCTGACCTGGCTGACGTTACTCGAGCATCCCGACCCCGTCCTCGATTCGTCGTTCGAACCGTCGACCCCACGTGAGCGGGCATCGACAGTGACTCTCCTCGATTCGAGTGATCGGCTTCCCGACACGGCGACCGGTGTCTCGATGCTGCTCGAGGGGACCGACGAGCAGTTCACCGTGTTCGGACAGGACACGTTGTATCGGGTCGCCAGAACCGATCCGGAGCCGCTGCTGGAGACAGCCAGCAACGAGTACGACACCTGGCCCGAACCCCTGCTGGCCCAGGTGCTCTCGGTCTGTGCACACCTGGAGACGAGCGTCCGCGGCGGCGAACTGAACTGGCTGACGGCTGCCCTTGAGACCCAGAACGAGGCGATCCGGGCGGCCGCGGCCGACGCGCTCGGGAGTTTCGGCTGGCGTGCGTCGCTTCGCGATCAGGTGTTTCTCGAACGGGCGACCGACGACCCCTCGCCACTGGTGCGGGCAGCCGTCTACCAGATGCTGGCGGCGTGGGGTGATCAGGAAGCCCTCTCGATACTCCTGTTTGCGCTCGTCGAAGAACAGCACCCGCGCGCGCTCACGCTGGGAACGACGGCGCTGGTCGGGCGTCGCGACCGGATCGACACCGACGCCGGGGCGGTGCTAGGCGATGCCTGGGCCTGGAGCGACGAACACGCCGCGTACGACCGCCGCGCTCGCAAGTCGGGCTCCGAGCCGGTAGGTGGGTAAGATGCACTCGATCACACACGTCGTCTCGACCGGGTTGGTCCTGTTCAGTCTGTTCGTCATCGGCTACTACGCCGTGGTCAACAGCGGGTACCTGGTCTTGCACGTGCTCGCGTTGCTGGAACTTCGGGACGACGTCCGTGAGTCGCGCTGGGATCCGCCGTTCAGAAAGTTTGCCAGCCCGTTTTACCCCGGTATCGGGATCGTCGTCCCGGCGTACAACGAGGAGACGACCATCGTCGAGAGCGTCCAGTCGATGCTGTCGCTGAACTACCCCGAAGTCGAAGTCATCGTGGTCAACGACGGTTCGACCGACGCGACGCTCGCCCGGCTGCGAGAGAGTTTCGACCTCGAAGCCGTCGACGCCGACATCCCGTTCGACGTGCCCACCGAAGAGATCCACGACGTCTACCGATCGACGACCTACGAGGAGTTGCTGGTCGTCGACAAGGAAAACGGCGGCAAGAGCGACGCGCTCAACGCCGGCATCTGGCTGACCGAGATGCGACTGTTCTGTGCGGTCGACTCGGACACGGTCATCGATCGAGACGCGCTGTTGTCGCTGGTTCGGCCCTTCCTCGAAGCGCCGACGACAGCCGTCGCCTCCGGTGGTGTGATCCGTGTCGCAAACGCGTGTACGATCGAAGACGGCGTCGTCAAGGAGGTCACCCTGCCAAAGACCGGATTACCAGGGCTGCAGGTCATGGAGTACCTTCGCGCCTTCTATTCGGGTCGGCTGGGGCTCAACCGGATCAACGGGCTGATCCTCATCTCCGGTGCCTTCGGGCTCTTCCAGACCGACGCAGTGCGAGAGATCGGCGGCTACCGACACGATACGATCACGGAGGACTTCGACATCGTGATGCGCCTCCATCGGCATCTCAAGGAAACCGACCGGGAGTATACTGTCGACTTCGTCCCCGAACCCGTGGCCTGGACGGAAGTCCCATCGACCCGCCGCGTACTGGGTCGCCAGCGCCGCCGCTGGTATCGCGGGATGGTCGAGAACATCGTCACTCACCGACGGATGCTGTTCAATCGGCGGTACGGCCGCGTCGGGACCTTCGTCATGCCTTTCTTCGTCGCGGCGGAGACGATCGGCCCGCTGATCGAAGGGTTGGGATACGTCCTGTTGCCGCTGGCGTGGTACTTCGGGCTCCTGGAGATCGAGTTTTTCGTCGTGTTCTTCCTGCTGACGACCGGGTTCGGGGTCTTCCTCTCGTGGTTCGGGGTCTTCAGCGAGGTCTGGAGCTTCAACCGGTACGACAGTCCCTGGCAGGTCCTCCGGCTGCTCTGGTACGGCGTCCTGGAGAACTTCGGCTACCGACAGTGGAAGACACTCGTCGCCTGGCACGGCCTGTTCGAATACCTCAAGGGCGTCGATACGTGGGGTGTGATGGAACGAACCGGGTTTTCGACCGGGGACGATTAGTGACTCCAGCGGAAAATACGGCCATGAGCGAACAGGAGGTCCGGGACTACTTCCGGGACCTGTACGAGCTCGGGGTGGACGAGTCGGCGTCGCTGGACGAGAAGGTCGAACGGGCAATCACTGTCGGTCGGGACCGGCTCGACGTCGACTACGGCGTCCTCTCCTACACAGGTGCGGGTGAATACGAAGTGATCGGGTCGACGATCCAGAGCGGGGACTACATGACAGGCTCGGTGCACGACCTGGAGACGACCTGGTGTCGCCACGTCGTCGGCCAGCGGGAGTTGGTCGTGATCACCGATGCCGACGACTCTGCGTACAGCGACGATATCGCACGGGACGTGACTGGCCTGCAGTGTTATATCGGAGCACCGATCATCGTGGATGGGGACGCTTACGGAACACTGTGTTTCTCGGGCGAGGAGCCCCGGTCCGAGCCGTTCACCGAGGACGAACAGCGCTTCGTCGAACTGTTGACGCAGTGGATCAGCCACGAGATCGAGCGCGAGCGCCACTACCAGGCGCTCGACGCCCAGAACGAGCGCCTGAACGAGTTCGCCGGGCTACTCGCACACGACCTCCGCAACCCCTTGACCAGCGCACGTGGGTACACCGAACTCGCCGCCCAGACGACGACCGATCCCGAGGCGGAGTACCTCGAGATCGTCGATGACTCGCTCGATCGCATGGAGACGCTGATTACGGACACGCTCGCGCTCGCCAGGGAGGGAGCCGATGTCGGGGAACGTGAACAGGTACAGCTCTCGACGGTTGCCCGCGCGGCCTGGGACATCGTCGAGCCCGAAGCAGCAACGATCGAAATCGTCGACGACCGCCCCATTCGGGCAGACTCGTCCCGTCTCCAACAGTTGTTCGAGAACCTCTTTCGCAACGTCGATGAGCATTGCGGGGCCGACGTGACCGTGACCGTCGAAGGGACCGATGACGGATTCGCGGTCGAAGATACGGGGCCGGGATTACCGCCGGGCATCGTCGACTCGCTGTTCGGTGGCGCGTACGGTGACGGGAGACAGGGACTCGGCCTCCTGATCGTCGAGCGCGTCGTCTCAGGGCATGGCTGGGGCGGCTCGGTCCACTCGACCGACGACGGGACGCGATTCGTCTTCTCCGACATCGGGATTGTGACCGATCCACCGACTCCGTGATCGACTGATTTGCACTGTGTAGTCGTGACAACCCGCGGGCGGTAGCTGGGTTTCACACCCCGAACTGTGCCTGGGTTCCGGAACCGCCACGAGTCGGTCCCCGAAGTCGTACTCGGCGGCCAGTACGTGTCCTGGGTTACCCATCTCTCGGCGGCATCGCGACCGTCTCGACGTGTTCCCGCCGGAAGGCTTCGAGTCGCGCGTCGATCGGCAGGGCCTCGGCGTCGTGCCACTCGCCGCCGTGTGCGTTGAGCAAGAACGAGACGTCGTCCCGGGCGCTTGCGGCCTGCATCACGTCGAAGATCGCGTTCGCGTCGCTCCTGACGGCGTCTTCGACGACGACGAGCGTGTGGCCGGGATCGCTGTCGATCGCCGACTCCAGCGCGCCGATCGCGACGAACGGCTGGCCATCGCTTTCGCGGTAGAGGACGACGTCTCCCCGCTCGTGCCAGCGGATCGCGACCTGCTTGCAGACGGTGTGCTTTCCCGAGCCGGCCGGGCCGAGCAGGGCCACGTTCGTCCCGTCGCGAAGTCGTTGGTGGATCTCCTCGCCGATCGAGATGTGCGTATCTTCCCCGTCGCGTTCGACAGCGTAGCCGCCGGTGACCTCCGAACGCCCGACGCTAGCGCGCCGTCCCGTCTCCGGGTCGGGCTGGTCCCGACGGTCCAGAAACGCCGCGTCGACGCGGGCGAATCCCTGCGAACGAAGCGTCGGCGAGAGCCGCTGGCCGCTCTCGGTGAGGGCGGTCACGTCGCCCGTCACCGCGACGTCCTGTAACACTGGCGTCGCGTCGCTGGCATCGGCCCTGAGTGTCTCGAACTGCTCGCGTGCCCATGCGACCGCTGTCTCGGAGTCGTTTCGAACGACGCCGGCCACGCCATCGTCGTCGTAGGTGACCACGACGACAGTCGTCGGCCCGTCTGCGCGCTCGGCCAGCAGCAGTCCGAACGGGTGATCCGGCCCCTGCTTGGCGGCGAAACCGTCGGTCTCGGCCAACGAGACAGCTAACCGGGGAAATTCCTCGCGGCAGCGATCCAGTGCGGCGGGCCCCAGTAGGATCGTCGCTGTCAGTTCCGTCCGCTCGGCACGCGCCTGACAGAGTCGCAGGTGTCGTGAGTCGGCAAGCTGCGGCAGGATGGCGTGATACTGATCGGCCGAACGGAGGTGTTCGCCGACGTGCTCGAATAGCCAGAACTCACCCTCACCGGTCGACGCAGACGACGAGGAGAGTACGGCTATCGGGATCTCACAGTCCGACGGCAAGGGGCCAAGCACGTCCTGAGCGGCCAGCACGTCTCGCTCGTCGGCCAGAAACGCGCGATAGCGATCGGCTGCGAGTCGCCCTGTGAGCGTCGTCACGTAGCCGTCGTCACCGCGTTCGACCAGCCCGGCGTCTTCGAGCGTCCGAATCGCCCGATCGACGGTCGACCGGGACTGATCGAGGTCGTCGACGAGCTCGGGTTTCTGACGCGGCGTCTCGGCCAGCGCTTCCAGGAAGTCGACCCTGTGTGCCACCACTTCGATCGCGTCAGCGTCGTCTTCCGCTGTCACTGGTGTATACAGTCACAGATATCGTCATAAAAGTATCTCTTACTCGCTCACGGCCTGAGGTCGTGTGCCACCCGGTGAGATAAGGGGGTCGTGGCGTCTGGGTCAGCACGGTACCGTCGCCGGAGCGACGGTGGGTGGACCAGACTGCGTGCATCGATCACCGCGTGCGGAGCCCCCGAGTGTTCCCCCGACACTGTCATCACCGCGCCTGCGGTTCAGTCGTACAGTACGTGCTTCCGCCCACCCGGGTCCCAATACCCGTGACTCCGGCGGTGCGGTACCCCTGCCGACGTCGCGGCTGGCGATGCGCCTTCGCGTATCGTCGGCCCCCCTTTCAGTGCCCACTTTCCGGCGGTGCTCATCCCACCGAAACGCCGTGCCCCCTTCTGTCCACGTTCGTCACAGTCTGTGAAGCCCCTCACACCCTGAGTAGGGCACTCAGCCGGTGAGAGTAGGGGTATCGCTGTCGTAGTTGGTCGTGTCCCCATCCCGGGGAGTTGGTGGGTGTGTCAGTACGAAACCACAGACAAACGACCCGACGCGAGTATCGGAGCCAGATTATCGAGCCCTCCGGCTGCAGGAGGTGTCACTGATGTCATTCGACAGCTGGCGTCCGGCCCTGAAGACCGAGCAGATCGGCGATCCAGCCGACCGTGAACCCCCATCGCTGACCTGGGTCGCTGTCGACGACGACGGCGACGACCCGGACGCACTCGATCGCGAGCCGCGCGGTGCTGACGACGAGACAGTCGCAGCTGCCGTCGCCAGTAACGACCACGACAGCTGCGGTCGGGGGCGACCCGACAAGGTCCAGCAGGCTGACGACGAGGCCGTCGCCGAAGCGATCGCCCGCGTCGACGCTGGTAGCACGTCGAGTCATCCTGACAGTCACGGACGGGCCAACCGAGTTGCGAGCGACGAGGCGGACACCCCGGACGATCGCTGATAGAGCGGCGGCCGACTAGACACTCCGGACGACCGCTGCTGGAGTGGCGGCCGACTGAGGAGCTACGAATCGCCGGCCCACTCCAGGCCGGCGGGACCCTCTCGCGCGACAGCGTGGAGTGCGTCTTCGTCTCGCCCCACGTGTCGCTCCGCCCAGCGTGCCATCGTCCCCTCCAGTTCCGCGACGACTTCCGGGTAGTCGCCGCTCACGTCGACCTGTTCGTGCGGATCGTCTCGGCGATCGAACAGTTGCCGGTCTGGGATGTCCCAGACACCGCCGTGGTAGGTCCGGACGAACGTCCAGCGGTCGGTTCGGACCGCGCGCTGGGCGGTGTACAGCCCGTGATCGAGGACGACGTGGTCACGCCAGTCGAGCGAGTCGCCCTCGACCAGCGGGCGGAGCGACCGCCCCTGCCAGGCGGCCGGCCGGTCGAGGCCGGCGTAATCGACGATTGTCGGCGCAAGGTCGACGTTCGTCACGAGGGCGTCGCTACGTTCGCGAGTCGCACCGCCCGGCGGCTTGACGAGCAGCGGAATCCGCTGGGTCCCCTCGTGAGTGCTCCAGTGTTCGCTGTAGAGGCCGTGTTCGCCGAACTCCTCGCCGTGGTCGGCCAGCAGGACGATCAGCGTCTCGTCGTAGAGCCCGCGCTCGACCAGTGCGTCGAGCAACCGTCCGATGTGCCGGTCGCAGTAGCGGATCTCGGCGTCGTAGTGTGCCAGCACGGCCAGCAGATCGTCCGCGTCCGCGATTCCCTGCTCGGTGGCACACCGCCAGTGGTCGTCGGACTGCTGGGCGGCGATCTGCTCGTCGGTCGGATAGGCCGGCCGGGGCGGATCGAAGCGATCGATCTCGTCCTCACTGCGGTTGTAGGGGGTGTGTGGGTCCCAGAACTGGGCGTACAGAAAGAAGTCCTCGTCGCCGTGCCGATCGAGACAGTCGAGCGCCCGGTCGGCGACCGTCTCTGCGCGTGGCGTCTGGAAGTACTCGTCCTCGCCCGGCGGTTCCTGGGGCTGGTGGAACTCGTGCCAGAGGTGGTAGAACCACGGACTGGGGTGGCGGGGGAACGACGACACCGCACAGGCGGTCGTCCGGTCGTCGAAGAACATCTCGGGGAGCGTCCGGTAGGCGTCGGGGTTGCCGTCGAAACCCTCCCAGGTCGCCGGCCCGGCCAGCGTCTGTGCGCGGGCCTCGTGGGTGGCGACGCCGTTGGCGATGCCGTACCGGCCCGAGAGGAAGCCGGCCCGGGCGGGCATACACGGGGAGTTTCCGGCGTATGCGCGATCGAACCGGACGGCGTCGTCGGCTAGACGGTCGATGTTGGGCGACGTGGGCTCGGAGTAGCCGTAGGCACCGAGGTGGTCCGGGCGGAGAGAGTCAACGTCGATGACGAGCGTGTGCATGCCGACGGAGAGGAGGGCGGGAAAGTAACATTTGGGGGCGGTAGCGTTTTGCGTCTCGCCTGACCATCCAGGAACGTGACACCCGAGGATAGCAGTCGGTCACCGCTCGGACTTCCGCGACTGCGGATCGCCCTCGGATTCGCGGGTGCGCTCGCCGTCTTCGCGGCCCTGGCGCTGGCGGTCGACTGGGCCGCGATCCTGGATGTCGTCTCGCGAGCAGACCCGTTCACAGCCGTGCTCGCGTGTCTCCCAGCGCTCCTGGCGTATCTCGCCTGGAGCGAGTCGCTCAGGACGCTCTTTCGGGCCTCGGGGGCCGACCTGTCGGTTGGGTCGTGTCTCGGCGCGTACGGGTCTGCCACGTTCGTTCGGCTGATCGTCCCGGTCGGACAGTCGCTCGGCCCGGCCGTGTTCGTCTACCTCGTCGGCCGACACACCGACCGTTCGTATAGCGCCGACCTGGCACCGACGTCGATCGGCGAGGCGACCAACCACCTGTTGTCGGCACTGCTGGCGATCACCGGCGGACTGCTCGTGTTCGGGACCAGCGCCCCAGTGCAGCAGGTCCGGGTGCTCCAGATCGGGCTGGCGGTCGTCCTCGGTGGCGGAACGCTCGTTATGGCACTGCTCTGGTATCGCCGTGCGTCGATCCGGGAGTGGATTCTCGGTGGGGCGGCACTCCTCAGAGCGACGCTCGGACGCGTCTCCGAACGGGTCCGGCAGGCCCTCGCACCCGAGCGCGTCGACACGAGCGTCACACACTACTACGAGACGGCGGCCGACCTCGCGGACGATCCGCGCCTGCTGGCCCGTGCGGTCGGGCTCGCAGCACTCGGATGGGTGGCGACGGCGCTGCCGCTGGTGCTCGCTGCCAGTGCGGTCGGCGTGTCGGTGTCGCTCCCACTGGCGCTGTTCGTCGTCCCACCCGTCGGCTTGCTCGGCTTTCTCCCGTTGCCCGGCGCACTCGGCGGCGTCGAGGTCGCACTGACGGCGCTGTTGCTCCACCTCGGCGGCCTCGGCCTGACCGCTGCGGCGGCGGTCGTCCTGCTGTACCGGCTCTGCACCTACTGGCTTCCGCTGGTGACCAGCGGACTGGTGTTCACGTGGCTGTGGACCGTCGGCTGGACGCGAGCCGAGCGCGCGCGGTGACAATTGAAGTCTTTTTAAATGATGCGGTCGTAGCCGCGATCAAGATGTTCAACGCGATCGTCAGTGCTGACACGCTGCAGTCGACGCTCGACTCTATCAGCGTGCTAGTCGACGAATGCAAGATCCACCTGGAGGACGAGGGGCTCGAGATCCGGGCGGTCGACCCCGCCAACGTCGGAATGGTCGACCTCGACCTGAGTGCTGCCGCCTTCGAATCCTACGAGACCGACGGTGGCCTCATCGGTGTGAATCTCTCTCGACTCGAAGATATCGCCGGAATGGCCGACTCCGATCAACTCATCCACCTCGAACTGGACGAGGAGACGCGCAAACTCCACATCGCGATCGACGGACTGGAGTACACGCTGGCGCTGATCAACCCCGATTCGATCCGTCAGGAGCCTGACCTGCCCGATCTCGATCTGCCCGCCCGGATCGTCCTCGAAGGCCGGGATATCGATCGCGCGGTCAAAGCCTCCGATATGGTCTCCGACCACATCGAACTGGGTGTCGACGACACCGACGAGCTGTTCTACGTCGACGCCGAGGGCGACACCGACGACGTTCACCTCGAACTCACAGTCGAAGATCTGATCGATCTCACGCCTGGCAAGGCGAGTTCGCTGTTCTCACTCGACTACCTCAAGGACATGAACAAGGCCATCCCGAAAGACGCCGAGGTCACGATCGAACTCGGCGAGGAGTTCCCCGTCAAGCTCCACTTCGAGATCGCCGAGGGCCAGGGCCAGGTCACGTATATGCTCGCCCCGCGCGTCCAGAGCGACTGATCGCGATCGCTGTCGGTCTGTTTCGTATCACCCAACGACAGCGGTGGTGCAACCGGAACAGCACTCACGCTGCCTCTTTCTCGGCGCTATCGCTCACGCTGGCTGGGCCAACTGCTCGTCGAGGACGTGCTGTGGGCTGTCGAGTTCGTCGGCGTCCCGAAGCGTCTCGAGGACGCGTGCCGCTTGCGTGCGGTCGCGCTGTTTGCGCCCCTCGTCACCCTTCGCTGCGGCCATCGCGAACCCGGCCAGCCACTCGGCGGCCTCCCAGAGCTGTCTGGAGCGCTTGCGACCGCGGTCGTTCAGCCTCGTCAGTCGCCCCTCGGCCAGTCCCTGGCCTTTCATGAACGTGTCCGTCGCCCGGGCGAACTCGCTGCAGGCGCCTTCGAAGGAACTCTGACCGACATCCCACTGCTCGTCCTCACACTGGCTAAACCCCCGTGAGAGCAGGCGTCGCCCCTCCAGATACCGGGCGTAACCGACCCGATAGCAGCCCCACGCCGATGTCTCGGGCGAAATTGCGCCGACCTGCTTCTGGAAGGCCTGGACGTTCGGCTGGTCGGCCCGGTCGGTGGCGACCCACTCGGCGACGACGCTCCCGCGGTAGTCCAGCACATGCAGCGACCGGCCCGGGACGGTCACGCCGTCTGCACGCGTCTCGAGGATATCGAGCTCGCTGGCGACCTCGTGGGCCGGATCGCTCACGAGCGGCAGCGAGAGGTCGGCCTCGCTGGCGAACTTGCGGTGGCTGTAGACCGATTCCGGAGCGACCCCGATGCCGACGACGTCCCGCTCAGCGGCCAGGTGTTCGCAGGCTCGCAACAGCGTCGCGCTCTGGCCTGCCTGCGGCCCGAAGTCCGACGGGTACGTGGCGACCGCGACGATCGACTCGCCGATCGGAACCCCGAGGTCGACCTGATCGACGCGGCCGTCGACGACCGCCGACAGCGTGAGTTCCGAGAGTGTTTCCGAGACCCCCATACCTCCAGTTACTTTGTTCCGTGTTGACAAATATCTACTGGTCCGTTCACACTACGGGACGACGACTGTTACAACCGCAAAGAGCACGACCACGCCCAGTACGTCACAGGTGTTGGTCACCACCGGGATGACTACGTCGTCGGGATCGAGCCCGCGCCGATAGGCCGCGTAGGTCGCGATTGCCGTGACGACGACCGCAAGGACTGCCAGCACAGCACCACTCGAAACGGCTACGAAGACGACCGTTCCTGCCGCGAGTTTCGCACCACCAGTCAGCACGGCCAGTCCCCAGGCCCCGAGGCCGATCACCGGAAAGACTGTGAGTGCGAGCGCGACCGTCGCGAGTGCGTTTCCCGCGAGCATGTCGTCTTCGGCCGAAAACGACAGTGTCCCGAGGTGAAACGCCGTCGAGAGCCGCGCGGCGAGGATCGAGCCGAGATTGCCCGCCGTGCCGATCGTCACGGGCACGAGAATGAGCAGGGACGGATAGCGGAGGAGATCCCCCTCGAATGTTCCGAGGACGAGGCCGCTGCCGATCTCGATCACGGTGAGGACGAGTAATACCGGGAGCATGGCGCGCGTGATCGCTCGAATCGTCCAGTCGGTCGGCATGCTATCCACCTCCCAGGACAGCGACGACACTCCGAACGGCGATCAGCAACGCGGCGATGCCAAAGACGTCGCCTGCGGTGGTGACGATCGGCCCGACCAGCGTATCCGGGTTGTACCCTCGGCGATAGCCCGCGAACACGACGAGAACGACCGTCGCCGACAGTGCGAGTCCCGAGAGCAACCCGGCGACGACGGCGATCGTCGCGAACGTCAGGAGGCCGGCGCTGGCCCGGCCGAGTCCTGCGAGTGCGAGTGTCGCCACCACTGCGGCGAAGACACTCGCCAGCAAGCCGTTGGCGATCGCGGCGGCGACTGCCCGGAGCAGTTTGTCGTCGGCCTCGCTTACCCGCGGTTCGAGCAACCCCTGGTGGAGGGCGGTCGCGAGCCGCGCCCCCAGCGAGCCGTAGACGTTCCCGCGAGTCGCCAGCAATGCGGGGACGAGCACGAGCAGACCATCGACCGTCTGCAGATCGCTACGCATCCCTCCGAGGACGACACCCGCGAGCAACCCACCGACCAGACTCGCTGATAGCGCTGGCAACCCCTCTTTGTAGGCCTCGACGGCGACCGACCGACGCGTCATCGTCCGGGTGGAGTACCGCGAGGGCCAAAAAACCGTTCGCGACGTCCTCGGCTTCGCTCGTTCCGCCTGTTCTCACTTCCTTGGAAATACTGCACAATACTATAAACCGCGGTCACCTTCAATCAGGTGTGAACGACAAATGACTGGCTATGCAATCGTCCTCGCCTCCGGCGAGCTAGAACGGGTACAGGCAGTGAGTATGATCGGGTCCATCGCGGCGGCCTCGGACACGCCAGTCCAGGTATTCGCGACGATGAACGGGTTGACGGCCTTCGAGAAGGAGACCGTCGAGAGCGGTGATTTCGACGTGGCTGGCGAGGCTGGCTACGCGATGCTCGAAGCCGAGGGTGACCAGGTCCCGCTGTTCACCGAGCAACTCCAGCAAGCAAAGGAACTGGGCCCCCTCGAAGTGTACGCCTGCGAGATGGTGATGGATCTGATGGGCAACGATATCGACGACTACGTGGATGTCTTCGACGGCGTTCTGGGCGTCTCGGGCTTCTTGCAGAAAGCCCAGGACAAGCAGGTGCTGTTCGTCTGAGGGATCTATCATGAGTGAATCAATCTCCCCCGACGTGACGGTCGATTCGCGCGGCGCGACTTGCCCCGGTCCCCTGATGGACCTGATCGGCAAGATCAAAAAAGTCGACCCCGACACCGTGATCGAACTCCAGACCAGCGACAACGGCTCCAAGGGCGATGTGCCCGAGTGGATCGACGAGGCCGGCCACGAGATGCTCGACGTTGTCGAACACGACGACTACTGGAGCCTCTACGTCAGGACGACCAAGTGATCCTGTGATGTTTATGCATTACTACCCAGGTGGTGACCGACTGTGACCGAACGCATCGTGATCGTCGGCGGCGGGACCGGTGGTACCGTGCTCGCGAACCGACTGGCCGACCGTCTCGAACCGGAACTCGATTCGGGCGACGTCGAACTCGTGCTGGTCAACGACGGCGACGAGCAGTTCTACAAGCCCACCTACCTGTACGTCCCCTTCGGCAAGAAGGACGTCTCGGAAGCGACGAAACCGCTCGCGGACCTGCTACCCCGAGACGTCGAGTTCTGGAACGCCCGCGTGACCGAGGTCGACACCGACGCAGAGCGGGTCGTCCTCGACAACCGACGTGGACTGAGTTACGACCACCTCGTGCTGGCGACCGGCGCGTCTCTCACACCCGACGAGGTGCCCGGCCTCGTTGAAGGGGGCCACCACTTCTACGGCCCAGAGGGTGCCGAGGCGCTACGCGAGGAACTGGCCGAGTTCCGCGAGGGGCACCTCGTGTTGAGCGTGATCGGCGTTCCCCACATGTGCCCGGCCGCGCCCGTCGAGTTCGTCCTGATGGTCGACGACTGGCTGCGAAAGCGCGGGCGCCGCGAGGACGTCGAGTTGACCTACACCTACCCGATCCAGCGTGCCCACGGCTTGCAGTCGGTGGCCGACTGGGTGACCCCAATCTTCGAGGAGCGCGGGATCAACCTGGAGACGTTCTTCAACGTCGAATCGGTCGACCCCGACGCGCAGGTCCTCGAAACCATGGAGGGCGCTGAGATGGACTACGACTTGCTCGTCGGTATTCCACCGCACGACGGCAGCGACCTCGTGCGCGAGGCCGGACTCGGCGAGGACGGCTGGGTCGAAGTCGACAGCACCACTCTCGAAGCCGAACACGCCGAGGACGTCTACGCCGTCGGCGACATCGCGGACGTTCCGACCTCGAAAGCGGGCAGCGTCGCCCACTACGAGGCCGGGACGGTCGCCGACCGGATCACCAGTCGCGTGCGGGGCCAGACACCCACCGCGACCTACGACGGCAAGACGGTCTGCTTCATCGAGACCGGGATGGACGAGGCCACGTTCGTCGACTTCGAATACGGCTCCGAGCCGACGATGCGTGACCCGACCAAAGCGATCCACTGGGCGAAACTGGGCTACAACGAGTCGTACTGGCTGACCGCCCGGGGGCTGATCTGAGATGAGCGACGCCCAGCAGGAATCGCCACCCGTGGACGCCGAGGTCGACTTCGAGTCACTGGTCGCCGACAACCCCGAGGAGGTCGCGCGGCTGCTCGAACGGCTCGACGAGGTGAACGAACTGCTCGATGTCGCCTCACTGCTGACGGCCGCGGCGGACGACGAGATGGTGCAGTCGGTGACCGAGACGGGTACGAACCTCGGGATGGCCGCCGACGGGATGGCCACCGACGAGCTGGTCCAGCTGGGCGACGCCGTGGGCGAGAACGCCGACGACCTGGCCGAGGGGCTGGAAGCGCTGGCACGACTCCAGCGGACCGGCACGCTGGACGATCTGCTGGAACTGGCACAGATCGCCTCGCTGCTGACGGCCGCGATGGACGACGAGATGGTGATGAGCCTCTCGAACCTCGGGTCCCAGCTGGGCGGGGTGGCCGACACCGCCGCCGAGGAGGACGTCTCCCGCGGGCTGGAATCGGTGCTGCACGCCGTCGGCGACGCGACCAGCGAGGAGGTCGAACCCGTCGGCGCGATTGGGCTCGCGAAGGCGATCCGCGACCCCGAAGTCAAGGCCGGTCTGGGCGTCGCGCTCGCACTCGTGAAGGGGCTCGGGGAGAACGTGGCGACCGACACCTGACAGGCGTATCGCCGGCACGCCGACCGACTTCTCCGGCCCGTGTCGACCGCTACCGGTGTCTATCGGGGCTGGTGTCGTCGAAGGGATTGACGAAGTACCGTCGCTTGGAGTAAACGTAGGTCGTCACGAGGCCTGGCACGACTCCCCAGAGGAGGCCGAACGCGAGCACGTTGGCGAGCGTGGAGAACGCGTACATCACGACGACGAGCGTCCAGGCCGCTGAACTGCCACGGACGAGCCCGATCATCGCGACGATCTCGATCGTCCCGACCGCGACGAGGACGGCACTGACGATGCCGAGACCACTGTTTGCGATCGTGTCGAACGTCTGCAAGAGGCCGACCCCAGTCGCCAGAATCGCGACCGTGGCGACGAGGTAGATCCCACCCGGTACCACGTCCTGTTCAGCCAGCGGTTTCTCGTCTGTCCCAGTCGGCGGATCCCACCGCTCCCGCGGGCGTTCGTTCCCCATTGTCGTCCACCCTGCTACCCTCCGCATCTCCAGCCCGGAATAAGTCCCCTTCGGTCCGGATCTGGACCGAACCACTCCTAAGCAGTCGGGCCGACCGACCAGCTATGAGCACAGACGCAGACGTCGTGGTCGTCGGCGGCGGCGTCGCCGGTCTGATGGCCGCGACCTACACCGCTCGCCACGACTTCGAGACCCTGGTATTCGACACCGGCGAATCGATCCTCCGTCGCAACGCCCACCTGGAGAACGTCCCCGGCTTTCCCGCGGGAATCAACGCCCGCCTCTGGCTCGAATTGCTGGCCGAACAGGCCACCGAGGCCGGCGCGACTACCACCCAACGCGAAGTGACGAGCGTCACCGACACGGATGGAGAGACGTTTCGGGTCGAGACGGTCGATAGAGAGGTCGTCGAGACCCCCCGTGTGATCCTCGCGACCAAGAACGATGTCTCCTATCTCGACGTCGACGGCGTGGGCGTCATCGATCGCGGGAAAGAGTTCGTCGACACCGACGAGCGCGGCCGCACGGGCGTCGAGGGCTGCTACGCAGCGGGTCGACTGGCCGAGAAACCCCATCAGGCCGCGGTCTGTGCGGGACACGGCGCGGAAGTGGCGGTCACGCTGCTGGAAGACGCCGACGTGGGGTTTTACCACGACTGGGTCGCCCCGGCGGGGTACTTCACTGGCCGCGATCGCGATGTGCCGCCCGGCTGCGAGGAGATCGACGAGACCGAGTGGGAACGACGCGAGCAGGAGTCACTCGAGGCAATGCGTAATCGACTGACTGATCCGGATCTCGAACGGCCGGAACAGCATCCGAGCGTGGTCGAGGAGTAGGACTCGCTTTTTTGTAGGCGCGCAGAGACGGCCTAGGTATGTCCGATCCGGCTGCTGGTGACGAACCCGTCGGCGAGAATATCGCCGGCGAGGCACCCGATCCGGAGCCCGAGTCCGTCACCGACGAGACGACCGTCTACGAGAACGACGTCGAACTGGAGCGGACGATCGGGCTCGTCGGCGGGCTGGCGATCGGCATCGGGACGATGATCGGCGCGGGGATCTTCGTCTTCCCGGGGTTGGCAGCCACCGAAGCCGGCCCCGCAGCTGCACTCTCCTTTGCCATCGGCGGCGTCATCGCGCTCCTGGTCGCGTTACCGACCTCCGAGCTGGCGACGGCGATGCCCCGCAGCGGCGGTGGCTACTACTTCGTCTCTCGGAGCATAGGGACATCCTACGGCGCGATTGTCGGCCTCGGGCTGTGGCTCGGACTCGTCTTCGCGTCGGCGTTCTACCTCGTGGGCCTGGGCCACTACATCGTCGCCGTCCTCGCGGAGGTCGGCGTCTCCCTGTCCGGGCTTCCGGTTCCGCCCCACGTCCTGCTGGGGCTGGTCTTTGCCGTCGCGCTCACAGCGCTCAGCGTCGGTGGGACCGAAAACACAGCCAAACTCCAGAACGTGATCGTGATCGTCCTGCTGGCTATCCTCACGGGTTTTCTGACCTACGGCGTCCTCGACGCCGCCGGGGTGTTCGGCCGCGAGTCCGCCCCCACTGAGTTCTTCTCACAGGGCCAGCTCCCCGTCCTGACGACCGCGGCGCTGGTGTTCACCTCCTACCTGGGATTTGCCCAGGTCGCGACGGTCGCCGGCGAGATCAAGAAACCCAGCCGGAACCTCCCGCTGGCGATGGTCGGCTCGGTGATCGTCGTGACAGTCTTTTACGTCGTGACCATCTTCGTCGCGACCAGTTCCTTCGGGGCCGATCGACTCGGCGAGTTCGGTGAGACGGCGATGGTCGAGGTCGCCCGCGACTTACTGGGCCTCCCCGGTGCTGTCCTGATCCTTTTCGCCGGCTTGCTCGCGACGTTTTCCAGCGCGAACGCGTCGATTCTCAGCGCCTCTCGCTCGGTGTACGCGCTGAGCCGGGATGCGTTGCTCCCCCGGTGGGCCAGCCGCATCAATCTCCGCTACGGCACGCCACACATCGCCCTGGGGATGGCCGGCGGGCCGATCTTCGTGCTCGTGGCCACCGACCAGGTCGAGATCCTCGCGGAGGTGGCCTCGTTCCTGCACCTCGTGCTGTACGCCCTGATCTGCGTGGCGCTGCTCATGTTGCGCCGGCGTGACCCGGCGTGGTACGACCCCGACTTCCGGATCCCCGGCTATCCGGTGGTACCGATCCTGGGCGCACTCGCCAGCGCCGGCCTGATCGTGTTCATGAACCGGGCCTCGATTATGATCGGCGCAGCGATCATGGCCGGGTCGTATCTGTGGTTTCGCTACTACGCGGCCGATGTCGAACTCAAAGGAGACGTCTAACAATGACAGAACGACCATCCGTACTCATCCCGATCCAGGTACTCAAGGGCGAATCGATTCCCGATGGCGTGCCGAAACTGCTGGCCGACGCGAACGTCGTCCTGCTGGGCTATCACGTCATCCCCGAACAGACTGCACCCGGCCAGGCCCGGATGCAGTTCGAAGAGCGCGCGACCGCCCGCATGGACGAACTCGAGAACCTGTTCGAGAACGCCGGGGCGACCGTCGAGCGACGGCTCGTGTTCACCCACAAGGCTCAGCAGACGATCAACCGCATCAGTCACGACGAAGACTGTCTGGCCGTTCTGATCCCCGATACGGTCGCCGAGATGGACGACGTCCTCGTGGCCGTCCGGGGGGCCGTCGGCATCGATCGTCTGGCCAGGGTCGTCGACGGCGTCTTCTCCGGGTCCGAGGCGACGGTCACGCTGTATCACGTCGCTCGTGAGGGTGAGAGTGACGCCGATGCCCAGACACTGCTGGACGGACTCGCCGATCGACTGACTGACAACGGCTTCGACGAAGACCGTATCGAGACACGGGTCGAGCGCGAGCAGGATCCGGTCGACGCGATCATCGACGCCACGGTCGACTTCGACGCCCTCGTGATGGGCGAATCGGACCCCACACTCGCGACATTCGTCTTCGGCCTGCCAGCCGATCAGGTGGCCGATCAGTTCCTCGGCCCTGTCTTTGTCGTCCAGCGCGAGCAACCCGAGACAGAGGAGTGAGCGGACGACAAGAGTTACCGGCGTTCCGAACGACTATTCAAGTATGGCTACCGATGACGGTGCGGCGGCCGACTCTCCACTCGACGAAGTGATGGCAGACATCCGCCGGGAACTCGTCCAGCGAGTGGCGACGGCCGACCGGGACGCGAATCGCGATGTCTACGACGCGCTCGAAACCGAGTGATAGTAATTGCTCTCTAGGGCTTCGATTCGACGGTTGGGACTGCTTGGCTCGAGATAGAAAACAAAACTATCACTCATAAAGCCTTATGCCGTTCAGCTTCGCAACGAAATGTATGCAAATCGCCTTCCTTCTCATCTGGTCCTTGCTTTTGGTGCTGGTCGCCCTCTTTGTCGTGTTGGTGGTCCGCGCTCTGCGGGGAGATTTCTGGCCAGGGCGACTGCTTCGTCTTTTCCGTGAGGGCAGACAGAGCGTGCAGTCCGATGAAGATTCGTAGATGGGTATCCACCAATGACCACCGTTGCTCCACGGTGTCGGATCTCTGTGTCTGTAGATACTACAAAATCTACTGCGGCCGTCGGCCGCAGTTTCCCCGGACGCGACTGAAAGGAGCGTCCGGTCTTTTTGGCTTCTAAAGTTTTTGCGTGAGAGGTGCCCACAGCGGCCCGGAGGGGCGCGAGGACACCCGAGCGGAAAAACTTTAGCCGAACGGGCCGCCGCCGCCACCGCCGGGCCCCATTCCGCCCATGCCGCCACCGCCGCCGCCCTGCTGCATCTGCTTCATCATGCGCTCCATGTCGCCGTCGCCCATGCCCTGGAACTGCTTGAGGGTGCGCTCCATCATCTTGTGCTGTTCGAGGAGCTCGCGGATGCGCTCTTCGGGTTTGCCGGAGCCGCGGGCGATACGCTCGATTCGGGACTTGCCCACCACTCTCGGATTTTCCATCTCCTCGTCGGTCATCGAGTCCATGATGACCTGGAAGTCCCGCATGCGCTCTTCGGTGACGTCCATGGCGTTGTCCGGGAGTTGATCCATGATCCCGCCACCCATCCCGGGGATCATGTCCATCACCTGGCTGAGCGGCCCCATGTTGTTCATCGCCTCCATCTGCTTTTGCATGTCGTAGAGGGTGAACTCCCCCTCCATCATGTCCTCGGGGTCCCAGTCTTCGTCCTCGTCCTGGGTGGCCTCCATCGCGCGCTCGACGCGCTCGGTGAGCTGCTTGAGATCGCCCATGCCGAGCAGCCTGGAGATGAACCCGTCGGGCTCGAAGCGCTCGATATCTTGGACTGTTTCGCCAGTTCCGAGGAATGCGATCGTCGAGTCGGTCTCGTCGACGGCGGCGAGTGCGCCCCCACCTTTGGCTGTGCCGTCGAGTTTGGTGATGATTACGCCCTCGATGCCGATCGCTTCCTGAAAGTCCGCGGCTTGACTCTTGGCGGACTGACCCATCGCGGCGTCGAGCACCAGGAGATTGCGGTCGGGGTTGACTTCGCGCTCGATGCGTTCGATCTGTTCGATCAGTTCCTCGTTGAGGCCGTCCCGGCCGGCCGTGTCGACAATCCGGACGTCGGCGTTCTGGGTCGCTTCCAGACCCTCGCGGGCGATCTTCACGGGATCGTCCTCGTCGGGGTCGCCGTAAAAGTCGACCTCGGCGCGGTCAGCCATTTCCTTGGACTGATCGTACGCGCCGGGCCGGTCGGTGTCGGTCTGGATGATCGCTGGCCGCAGCCCTTTGGTGGAGAACCACCAGGCCATCTTCGCGGCCGTGGTCGTTTTCCCCGACCCGTAGAGCCCGGCGAGCATGATCGTCTGTGATTCCAGCGGGAGGTCTGTCGACTCGCCCACGAGCTCGACCAGTTCCTCGTAGACGATGCGGAGGACCCAGTCTCGGGCCGAGGTGCCCTGTGGTGGCTCTTCGTTGAGGGCGCGGGATTTGATGCTGTCAGAGAGACTCATCACGAGGTCGACATCGACGTCCGCCTGGAGCAGCGAGCGCTGGATCTCCTTGACGACGGCGTCGACGTCTTCCTCGTCGATGCGGGACTTGCCCCGGAGGTCGTCCAGGGCCCCGCGGAGAGATTTTCCGAGATCGTCGAGTACCATTTGCACCTTGGTACGCGACTAGGCCGGTAAAGCCTTTTTGTCGCCAGTGCACCCACGGATATGGGCTACAGCGTCGTCGATCCCGACGCACTCGAACCGACCGCTGACTACCATTGCGACCGTCGCCCGATCACCGGCGCGTCCGGCCTGATGAACCTTCACCTCGCGCGCTACACGATGGAGCCAGGCGAGCAACTCGCTCGGGAGTACCACTCCCACGAACTCCGCGAGGAAGCGTTCTACGTGCTCTCCGGGACGTTGCACGTCGAAACCCCCGAGCGAGAGTACGTCGTTGAGGCCGATTCGGTGTTCGTCGCTGAATCCGACAGCCCCCACCGGGCGTACAATCCTGCCGACGCCGACGAACCGGTGACGGTCCTCGGTGTCGGCGCTCCGCGCTCGGATCCAGCGATTCCGTACGACCCCGACGGTCAGTAGGGGCATTTCGATCCGTGGCGGCGCGTGATAGTCACCAACACGGCTTTGCCGCTCGCTCCCTCTACGGTGGGTATGCGCCGGGCCGTACTCGGACTGGCTGTCCTGCTCGTGATGAGTGGTTGTACCACGCCGCTCGGCAGCGACAGCGGCGGCAACGGGGTCGAGACGGTCACGCCGGCGTCGGTCCCGTCGGGGTTCGACGGGCCGCCTGGGGTCGACCACGAGCGTGACATCCTCGACCCGATAGCCCTCGTCGCGGCCCACGAGCGCGCGCTCCGGAACGGGAGTGCCGCGGCCAGGTTCGAGGCCCAGCGGTGGAAAGTCTACAACCGGACTACCGGTGTCCAGTCGCGGGGTGAACCGGTTTCCAGTGACGTGCGAATCGCCAACGAAACTATCGTCCGGACCGGGGAGCCGACGGTGTTCTATCGCTACACGAACGACTCTGTTGGGTTCACGTACGGAACCTGGTCGAACGGGACCCACACCGTCGAATTCGCCGATGTTCCGAGGGGGATCGCACGGACTGTCTCGCCCTCGTCGTCGCGTCCCGACGAACCGCTCAATCCCGCACGGGCTTCCATACTGGCGGTCTGGTTCAACAACAGCCGGGTCCGGACGATCGACCGCATCGAGGCGTCCGATGGCGTCCGCTATCGCGTCAGGGCGACCAGCGACGACAGAGGGTTGCTCGGGTCGAGCGCCGAGCGGACGCACAACGGCGTGACCGATGGGGCGCTCGTCGCGACGATTCGCCCGGATGGGCTCGTGACTGACCTCCGGCTTGAGTATACGTTGCTCACTCGCTCCGGCAACTTCCGGACGACCTACCGCTATTCGGTCAGGACCGACGTCGAGACGCTTCCGCGGCCGTCGTGGGTCGAACGGACGCTCACCCGCGGGAACCAGTCGCTCGACTCGTAGGGACTTTTATTGCCTCCTCGCTCCCAGCACGAGCCATGGATACGCTCGATCGACTGCTCGACAGCGGCGTCGTCGCAGTCTTGCGTGACATCGACCCGGACGACATGCCAGCCGTCGCCGACGCGCTGCAGGCCGGTGGCGTGACCGCACTCGAAATCACCGCCGACGGCCACGACGCCAGCGGAACGATCGCCGAACTCGTTCCGACTGTGGACGACGACGTGCTCGTCGGTGCTGGGACGGTCATGGATTCCGCGACTGCCTCCCGTGTCATCGAGGCCGGCGCGGAGTTCGTCGTCTCCCCACATCTCGACGCCGACGTGGTCGCGACCGCTAGCCGTCGCGGCGTCGTCGTCGGCCCGGGTGTGATGACACCCACCGAAGCCGCCGACGCGATGGCTGCCGGCGCGGATCTGCTCAAGGTATTTCCCGCTTCTACTGTCGGACCGGGACACCTCGGCGCAATCGCTGGCCCGCTCGGAGACGTCCCGATCATGCCGACCGGCGGGATCGGGCCCGACAACGTCGAGTCGTTCTTCGACGCCGGGGCCGCCGTCGTCGGCGCTGGGAGTGCCCTCATCGACTACAACGCCATCGAGCGTGGCGACTTCGAGGCCGTCGAAGCCCATGCACGAGAGTTCGTCGCGGCCGTCGAAGCCGCTCAGGAGTAGCAACGCGTTCAGGCGATCAGTTGCTCGGGATCGACGTCAGAGTCGATGTCTGGACCGTCTTCGACCAGTTCCGGGTCGGAGTCCGCCCGGCGATTGGAGTGTCGAGTCATACGTGTGTGGACGCCATCCGCACGCTTCAAGCGTCCTCTCACGGCGAATACCGCCATTCGTCAGTATTCCCATCAAGTATTGCCGCGGAAACGGTGTTACTCGCCGAGTAGCTGATCGACGATCGACTCGGGGTCGAACCGTTCGAGGTCGTCGTAGTCCTGGCCGGTCCCGAGAAAGAGGATCGGCTTGCCGGTTATGTAGGCGATCGAGATCGCCGCCCCGCCCTGTGGGTCCGCGTCGGCTTTCGTGAGGATCGAGCCGTCGACCTCCGCGGCCTCGTCGAACTCACGAGCCCGGTTGACGGCGTCCTGTCCGGCGACCGCTTCGTCGACGAACAGCGTCATGTCCGGGCCGATGACGCGGTCGATCTTCTCCAGTTGGTCCATCAGCCCCTCGTTCGTATGCAGTCGCCCTGCGGTGTCCCCGAGGACGACGTCGACGTCGTTGGCCTCGGCGTACTCGACGGCGTCGTAGATGACTGCCGTCGGGTCGCTGCCCTGCTCGTGGGAGATGAACTTCCGATCGAGGTTTTCGGCGTGCTTTTGGAGCTGCTCGTTCGCGCCGGCGCGGTAAGTGTCGCCGTTGGCCAGCACCGACGAGTACCCACGCTCGTCGAGATACTGCGAGAGCTTCGCGATCGAGGTAGTCTTCCCGACGCCGTTGACGCCGGTGAAGATGATCGTCACTGGCTTCTCGGCCTGTGCGATGTGCTCCTCGAAGTCGAACTGCCCGACGCTGATCACGTCGTACAGCGCCTCCCGTAGCGCGTCTCGCACGAGATTCCCAGTCGAGGAGAGTCGCCGCCGGGTCTGGCCGGTCAGGTTCTCCTCGACGCCGTCGAGGATCTCCTGAGCGACCCCCATCTCGACGTCACTCTGCAGCAACGCAAGTTCGAGGTCGTCAAGATGATTCTGGAGATCGTCCTCGTCGATGACGGTCTTGCCTGTCGCGAACAGCTTGGCCTTCTCCGCGAGCCCGCGTCCGTCGTCCTCATCAGTTTCTTCGAGTGACTCCTCGTCGGCTACTTCGGCCGATTCCCCGTCAGGTTCGGTGGCCGGTTGCTCCTCGGCGGGCGCAGCCTCGGCAGAGGTTTCGACGGGTTCGGTCACAGCCTCCGGGTCGTCCGCTGGCTGTGTCGTCGCCGTCTCTGACCCGCTCTCCGATTCGGACGCCGGTGTGGCCGCTTCCGCGTCGGTGGTCGACACCGCTTCAGCGGCAGGGTCCTCGGACGGCTCCTGTGGCTCGGCGTCGGCAGGAGTCGATTCCTGCGCTGGCTCGGTGGATTCAGCCTCGGCTTCTTCGACCGCTTCCTCGTCGACGTCTTCCTCGACGTCCTTGCTGAAGCGGCCGAGTTTCTCCTTCAGTCCGTCGAACATCGGCGCTCTACTCGCCGTCGCTCTCTTCTTCGGCCTGCTGTTGCTGCTGCATCATCTGCTGCATCTGCTGTTGTTGCATCTGCTGGGCGCGCTGTTCGAGCTGCTCACTCTCGGATTCGACCTCGGCGATCTCCTCCTGGACGCCCTCGATTCGCTCGTCGATGGCTTCTTTTTTGGTTTCGAGTGTGGAGATGGCGTCGTCCTGCTCCTGCTCGGCCGCGTAGTCGGCACCGAGCCCGACGATGATCTCGTCGATGTCCTCGATCTCCGCGCGGACGTACGCGCCGCCGCCGATCGGGACCTGGACGGTCGAACCGGTCTCGAGGGTTTCGATGGCCTCGATGGCCTCGTCGGTTTCGGCTTTCTCGGTCTGGAGGTCCTGGACCTCGCCTTGGAGTTCCTCTTTCTCCTCTTCGAGTGCCTGCATCGCCTGCTGGATCTCCTGCATCTGACCGCCGCCGCCACCGCCACCGCCGCCCATCATGCTTTCACCTCGTCGATCTCGACCTGTGTGCGCTTCAGCCCGTGTTTCGAACCGAACTCCGAAAGCGTGTACTCGGTCGCGACATTCTCGTTCGGTGCCTCGATCTCCTTCTCGAAGGACTGCGGTCCGTCCCGCGCCTGGAACGAGCCGCGAACAGTGAACGTGCTCATGTCCGGACGGTGGAGAGTCAAGGGGAAGAATCTTCCCATCCACCTTTTCGGCGTCGGGTTCACCGGGGGCGAACCGCTCGCGCAAAAAGCTGGACCAAAAAGCCGAGCGCGCGGTGGCGCGCTCGGGGAAACGGCGGCCTGGGGCCGCCGTACACTGGGTACCGATCGCCCCGCAAGCGACCGTTGTCCGCGCTTGCCGGAGCTACGGTGGCGAGTCACCGCGACTGCACGCCGACGGCGACGCCGCACTCCCGCACATCTCGTCGAGAACTGACTACTGCGACCCCCCCGAGCAGGTACTCGACAGGTCGTCGCCAGTGTCGTAGCGCTCGACCAGCCAGGGGTCGAAGTTGACGCCCCCAGCTGGATCCCTGAGCAAGACCCAGGTCCCGCTGCCGTCGGCGTCGTCGCCCCCGTCGGCGTCCTGAGCGGGGTTGACGCCCGCAGTGACGGGACTGGTCCCCGGACCGCTGGCGGCTCCCCACCAGTTGCAGCGGGCGTCCAGTACCGTGTCGTCCTTGTTCTCGACGCCGTTGGGAACCTGCGCGAAGTTGTTCGCTCGCAGGGTCGCCTCGGTGGCGTCGGCCTCCATACCGAAGCCGGTGCCCGGGAACGGGACACCGTTCGGGTCGTCGAAGACGTCGTACATCGAGCCGTCGTTGAGTTCCGCGAGCGAGTTCTCACGGACGGTCACGTTCGTCGGGACGCCGGCGGCACTGTTACTCGTGGTCGCCACAATTCCGAAGACCCAGCCGGCCGAGTGGAGTTCGGTGACTCTGTTGCCGACGACCTCGATATCAGCGACCCCGGCCTGGATCTTGATCCCGGAGGCGCCGCCGACGTTTGGCCACCCGGCGCTCACGTCGCCGGCAAAGTGGATGTCTCTGACGGTGTTGTGCCGGACCGTGACACCCGTCGGCGTCGTGTTCTGGTTCTTGAATACCTGAATGCCGTTGAGTGCGTACGGCTGTGGATTGGAATTGTCTGTGCTGGCGTCTCCCACCAGTCCCTCGACGACGTTCCCCTCGATACGGATGTCGCTAGCGCTGACGAGGATCCCTGCGGGATCGAGTCCTGTATCGAGCGAGGTCGAGGGCGAGACCCGCATTCCCTCGACGGCCGCGCCCGCCGCCGAGACCGAGACGAGACCGTCGACCGTCGCGCTGCTGTACGGCGAGGTTGCGCCGGTGATCGTCACGGCGGTATCGACTTCGAGTAGTGGTGCCCCGTACGGATTCCCGGCGTCGTCTGCTCCGAGTGGTGGCTCGTAGGTTCCGGGGAGGACACAGATCACGTCGCCGGCATTCGCGGCGTCGACGGCCGCCTGGATCGACGTGAAGTCGGCCGACCCGTCGGTATCGACGACGTGGTCGGCGTCCGGACAGCCGGCCTCTCGGTCCGCCGCAAGCGTCGACTCGTCCATCGGCATCCCATCGTTGGCGACGTTGTGGCGACACTGGATCGCGTCGAAGCCGAACTGGAACTCCAGGCGGTCGGTCTGGATGATATTGTCCACAGCGCCCGGGATGTCCCGAGGTACCCAGCAGAGCATCCCGACGTACTCGGTCGTCGAGTTCTGGTAGCACCACGTTCCGTCGGCCCCTTCGAACTCGCCTGCCGGCGCCCCGGCGACAGCGTTATCGGCTTTAAACAGGGCGCTCGCTGGAATGTTTGCCAGTGTCCCGGCGTAGACGACCTCCGGCGCGCCGACATCGAAGATATCGCTCGGTTGGTCTGCCTCGCCGACTTCCATCGCGTACGCTTCTTGGGTCGCAGCGTCGAGCGTCTGCATCCCGTCGTCGCCTGGCCCGTCCGGCAGTGTGGTCTCGCCAGCCCAGATCTCTCCGGGGAGATTGTCCCCATCGTCGTGCCAGATCACACACAGCATGTGCTCGTTGAGGTCGCCGTCCTCGGTGCCGTCGGCGTTGTTCGGTGTGTGGCCATCGACCTTGTCTTCGGGCTCTGGGATGCCGTTGTCCGAGTCGAGATACTCTTCGTAGTGCCACCCCAGAAATCCCGGATTCCCGTAGAGGTGCGCGCTGAGCGTCACCTCCAGTACGTCGCCAGGTTTGATGTCGGTCAGTTCTACGATCGGCCCCGGCTGGTCGACGATGTCCGGCTCGTCGTCGTCCGGGCCGTCGCTGCTGAACGTCGGATTCGTGACCCAGTCGTAGTACGTCCCTTGCCAGTCTACGCCGAGATCGAACTCTCCGCCCTGCAAGACGTTCGGATCGCTCGCATTGCCGAACTTCTCTTCGTCCCACAGCAACGAGGTCGTCGCCGCACCGCCGAGTGCCCCCGCGCCGCCGAGTACGGCTGCCGATCCCAGTAGTTTGCGTCTCGTTAATCCCGTCTCGTCGTTGTCGCTCATGCTAAATCGGTCTCCTGATAGCCCCAGTAGCCACCCATGTGTCGGCTACCGGATAGCTGCGAGCGACGTTCACACACAACACAAGTAGTTGTTGGCCGATTATCACTTCTAGTCGGGGCGTGCGTGTGTTTAGGGTCGGCGTGTCTCGGTCGAAGGACTCGACTACTGGTCTCTGCAACGAACTGCGACCCGGGCTAGATCGAGCCACACTGTCCGAGACACGCCGCTCGCTCGTGTCCCAGTTGTTTCCATCGCCGTGTGGGTCGTCGGCATTGCCCGGCGCAGCTATCGGCTGTCGCGCGGCCACCGATACTACCGGCTGTCTGTTCGGACAGATATTCGCCACCCCAGAGAGGTGAATCATCTCGAAACGTTACAGCCGAGAGTATGACTGATCTATCGAGGGAACAGATTTTCGTTCGGGGAGCGTCTTAACGTCCACTTCAGGGTTTCCTGTGACCTGTCAGGGCCTGGATTGCTGATCCCTATCCGTCTGTCCACCCGGCTGTCCCTTCGCTTGCTGGCCTGTCTGTGTCGGCTGTCTGTTTGGTGGCTGGCGCTGCTGTGGTGGTTGCTGGCCTCGCGCCGTTCCCTGGCGTGCGGGCGGCTGTGCCTGCCGTCCACTATTTGCTTGTCCACTCCCGTACCAGTTCGCGAGGAACGCGCCGACGAAGGCCCCGACTGCGGCGATCACGCCGACTAGCAGCATCGTCTCTAGCGGAACCTCGACGTCCGGTGGGTTGGTCTGTTGCATCTGAGCTGTTACGGCCGTGGTGCTGACCGCGAGCAACCCGACGAGTAGTCCGCTCCGTGCCACTATCGAGTACATCGACCGTCTATCGTCTGCCATCAGGGAATGTGTTTCCCGGGAGTCACTTTGGTCTTGTGACGGGGGATAGACGACTGCGGTCAGGAAGCCAGCGCGCGGATTTCATTCCGCGCGCCGGGGAGGAATGGGGTATCGTCGGGCGCAAATCGCGCCCGACTACAGAAAGCGTCGGCGTAACCCCACGAGCGGCCGGCGACCGCCGGCCGTCTCGCTGCGGGCCTTAGCGAGAGCTTCGCTCTCGCGGCGGACATGAAAAGGGCGAGCGAACCGCGCCAGCGGTTCGCGAGGGCTTTCTGGTTAGTCGTCAGCAGGCAGCGACTCGCCCTCGCCGTCGGTCGGGGCGGGCGAGGCGTCCATGGAGTCGTCGCCCTCGGCGTAGGGGTACCACGTCTGCTTGGTGTTGTGCATGTACGGGTCCTCGTAGCTGGTCTCTTCGGGCTCGATGAACTCGGCGAGTTCGTCTTCGCCGTGGCGCGCGACGAAGTCACGGAAGGTCTCACCGTCTGCACGGTTGTCCTCGAAGTTGGCGACCAGGTTCTTGATCGCGCCGGGGACCTCGTCGGCCGGAACACGCATCTCGACCCAGTCGGCGAAACGGGGCTCGTCGCCGAGACCGCCGCCCAGCCCGATGTCCAGCGCTTCCACAGGCTCGCCGTCCTTGCGGGTCTTCATGCCGCGCAGGGAGACGTCGGCGATCTGGGGCTGGGCACAGGATGCGGTACAGCCCGACAGGTGGATGTGGAACTCGTCGTGGTCTTTGGGGAGTTCGACGTTGTCGCGGAGCCAGCGCGCGTAGCGCACCTGGCGATTCTTGGTCTCGACGATCGACAGCGAGCAGTATTCGGTGCCTGTGCAGGCGATCGAACCGCGCATGAACGGACTCGGGTCAGGCGAGTAATCCTCCAGCAGGTCTTCCTCGAGGAAGGCGTCGAGGTTCTCCTCGGGGATGTCCGTCACGATGATGTTCTGGCGCTGGGTCAGGCGAACCTCTCCTGAGCCGTATTCGTCGGCCAGATCAGCGAGTTCGATCACGTCGTCGGCACCCTGGCGACCGACCAGGACGTTCAGGCCGACGTAGTAGTTGCCGTCGTTCTGTTCGTGGACGCCGACGTGGTCGTTGTGGCCGTCCTGTTTGCCCGTGTTGTAGGTGTACTGCTCACGCATGTCCTCACCGGCGGTCGGGAGTTCGAAGTCGACGTACTCCTCCTGGAGGGTCTCCCGAACCTTCTCGGGCCCCCACTCGTCGACGAGGAACTTGATACGGGCGTTGAAGCGGTCGTCGCGGTCGCCGTAGTCACGGAACAGTGCCGAGAGGCCACCGGCGATCTCGGCGGTCTTCTCCTTGGGTACCCAGACGTCGATGTCGCGGGCGAAGCGGGGCTCCTTGCGGGCGAGGCCGCCGCCGACGCGGACGTTGAAGCCGATCTCGCCGTCCTTCTCGGCCGGCTCGAAGGCGAGGTCGTTGATGTCACCCTGTGCACAACCCTCGTCACAGCCGGCGACAGCGACCTTCCACTTCCGGGGGAGGTTGACGTGGTCGTCGTCACCCTTGAACGTCTCGTGGAGGTTCTCGGCGACGTCCCAGGCGTCGACGTGCTCGTGTTTGTCCTTGCCGGCGACCGGACAGCCGACAATGTTCCGCCAGGAGTCACCGCAGGCCTGCTGGGTCGTGAGACCGTTGGATTCGAGTTTATCGAAGATTTCCGGGATGTCCTCGAGCTTGATCCAGTGCAGCTGGATGGACTGTCGGGTGGTCCAGTCACAGTATGCGTCGCCGAACTCGGGGTTGTCGGCGGGGCCGGTCGCGTACTCCTTTGCGACCTCGCCGACCACGCGGAGCTGGCCAGGCTCGATGACGCCATTTGGTGTCCCGATCCGCATCATGAAGTACGATTCCTGGCCGGAGCGCTGATGGTACAGCCCCCACCACTTGAAGCGCTCGAACCACGCGTCTTGCTCGTCGTCCGGAATCGCGTCCCAACCCTCTTCGGCAAACCGCATGAGGTGGTCACGGATCTCGTTTCCGTAGACCTCGTCTTTCCATTTCTCGACCTTCGTTGGCATTCGTATTATCGCTTCTAGAGTCCCGCCCATATACGACCCATCTTGGCGTCAATCCTCCCCACCTCTCCCCAAAAGAGACAATTGCTGCCGCTACTCTGCGTCGGCGAGTCGAGTCCGCTTTCGCGGTACGTGGGCGCTCTCGAAGGTGACGGGATGGAATTCACCGGTTTCGGGGTCGATGACGCGCCCAACCGTCAGCCAGTCGCTGACGCCACTTGTCCCACACGAGATACACATGCCCGCAATTCGTGCTTCGATGTTCGGATAGTCGATCCCGACTTCGACGAACCCTTCGGCGAGGAAATCGGTCGGCTCACACCCGCAGAAGTCGCTTCGCGCCAGCAGCCAGAGGTCGCTGACGTTCACCTCCCGCGAATCGTTGACGCTGATCCAGGCCCCGTCGTCAAGCTGGTGAACGTCCGTCGTCATTACATCTCATTAGATTCTCCGGGCAGGTGAGTCCTTCGACCTGCCCATGTTTCGCCGGATCGTCTCGAAGCCGGCTCCGTGGTGCGGTGTATGTGCCGAACTACCGCGACTCGTGTGATGAGCTTACACAGTCACCGGTACCGGCAATACCGTCCTCGAAGAGGGAGTGGGGGACAGGATTACGGGGGAAGGCGGCCTTAAGATGGGGAGGCCTGTATGGAGGAGTGACAGCAGATCGAGACAGCGACGGGGCGTGCGCCGGTCTCTCTCGGCGTGACGGTTCGGCGATGCTCGATTGGTGGAGGACTCAGAAGATGAGCGAGAATACACAGGTCCACGACGACGCACAGACCGAGAACGACGAAGTCGAAGCACAGGTAGACGACCACCTCGAAGATGTCGAGGACGGATGCGGATGTACGGAGATCTGGGAGCACCTCTCGGAGAACCGCGAAGCTGCTGGTGACTGATCGCACACAGCGGCGAGGTACTTTTAATCAGGGAACGCTATAGCACGAGTAATGCCATCAGAGGGGCCAGACGACCTGCCGCCGGCCGACCGCGAGTCACCAGTCGGACAGCCCGTGATCCGCGGTGATCCGCGTATCACTGGTCAGAAACCCGACGAGGCCGTTCGGTTTGACCCCGACGACCCCGATAGCGTCACCGAGGCAGCCGAGACGGTGCGAGCGTTCGCCGAGAACACCGCTGGTGACGCCGACAACGTCTACATGCTTCGCGGGGCGGCCGCCTGTGCGGCGCTGGTCCGCGGCGAGGGATCGTACAAGGCGGCTGCAGAGCGCGCTGGCGGCGAGGCGACGGTCGCGTTCATCCGCAAGTGGTCGCGGGTCCACGATCTCCCGCGGTCGATCCGCCGGCACGTCGCTCGCGGTGAAATCGCGCCCACGGCAGCCAAGCACATCGCTCGCGTCGCCGGCGAGTCGCGATTCTTGCTCGCCTGGGCTGCGCTCGACCACGAGTTGACGGTCAGGCAGGTGCGATCGGTCGCCAGTCGAGTCAACGAGGGCGACAGCGTCGAGCGCGCGCTCAGAGATCTCACTGGCGAGACGCTCGGCCGACTCACGCTCGACCTGCCGCCGAGTACGTATCTCGAACTCCGACGGCGGGCGTCGACCGAGGATGCCGATCCCGGCGAGATCGTCGCACAGGCATTGCGGTCGGACGACGACCGATCGTAAGGTCTTAAGCGGTGACCGCCCGACTCGTTGGTGAGGGCCGGTAGCTCAGTTAGGCAGAGCGTCTGGCTTTTAACCAGACGGTCGGGGGTTCAACTCCCTCCCGGCCCGTTTTCCTGAAATAACAAACAAGACGAGCGAAGTGATACAGAGTGTTGTAGAACAGTTGTTATAACTGGCATAGAATTTGGTATAGACCGGGAGAAGAACTGAACAGCACCTCAATACGCCTTTAGTCGCAGGTGCTTCGTATGTCCTCTGTGATTGTCGTGACAGACACATTGGAGTCCGTCACCTGATAGACCACGTTTGTTTGCAGGGCATCAACCGCCCCGCCGCGATCGCCCTCGCAATTGTATTCATACGAATACGGCATTTTCACCCGAACTTTGACGCCCGAACTGTTGCGATTCACGACGGTTGCGTTCGGTTCGGCTAAGATGCCGACGCTACTGCTGGTGATACCCTTCGCGTTTTCCAACGCTTGAGTTACACGCGTCTGCTCGGCACTGAGTGCTTGTTCTCTTGCTTCTTCCTCCGTAACGTCTGGGCCGGTACTACCCATTCCTTCACAGCCGGCAAAAGCGACGAGCAGGGCCAGTATTAGTAAGGGACCAATTCGCGACTTCACGAGTCAAAATTCTAAGACATCAGGTAAGTATTTTCTGGCGTATTAAACGCTTTAGGATACGGAAGGGAAGCCTGCTCGATTTGCAATACAGTTCTACCTGGCATTTCACTTCATATGGGTGTGAATTCTACATCCTGCGAATAGTTCTATGACTCCTTGGAAGCGGTAGAATAAATGGAAACTCACAAATCCAGTGATATGAAGTCACGTAGCCATATTTAAAAGAAAAACGAAGTGGATTCCCTCACTGTGGGCAGGGTTGAAACTGGATCTTTGTAGGAGGGATAAAGTACTATTAAGTAATCTACTCATTTATTGAAAATTGTGGCAGACGACGATTACCTGAGACGTACCGCCATCACTCGCCCCATCCTCACTGACGAGCAACAGAGTTCACTCGACGCGACGATTAACGAGTGGAAGACGGCGTGCAACATCAGCAGCCAAATCGGATGGGAACACGGGGAAACGCGGAAAATCTACCTCCAAGATTTCGCATACGACGACATCCGTGAAGACACACGTCTCGGGAGTCAACACGCCGTTCTCGCCACCCACCAAGCCGCAGCCGCACTCTCTGGCGTCGACGAGATCGAAGACCTAGACGAAGACTACAAAACATCCCAACCAACGTTCACCAGCAACACGGTGAAATACGACACGCGGACGATGACGCTGTTCGATGATGGCTCAGTATCACTGTCCACTGTCGATGGCCGGATTCGATGTGACTTGAACCTGCCAGACGAAGAAGACGGGTATCAGCACGAATACCTTGAAGACGACGACTGGGAAGTGACTGAATCCACGCTGTCGAAGCGTGAGGGTGAGTATTACCTGCATATTGGGTTCCGTAAGGCCAAGCCCGAAAAGCAGGTTGAGGTTCAAGATGACGACGAGGACAGGACAGTTCTCGGCGTTGATCTTGGCATCGTCAATATCGCCACCACGAGCACAGCGTACTTCGCCTCGGGCAGGGAACTGCGACACCAGCATCGAGAGTTCGAGCGGATTCGCGGCGGGCTTCAGCAGACGGGAACACAGTCGGCACATCGAACGATTCAGCAGATGAGTGGCCGAGAGTCACGGTACGTCCGCGACCAACTGCATCAGGTTGCGAACCAGATTATAGAAGAAGCACTTGACCGTAGCTGTGAGTACATAGCGTTCGAGAACCTGAAACATATCCGAGAGCGCGCGCCGCCCGTCAAAGAATTCCACCAGTGGGCACACCGTCAACTCGTTGACCTAGTTGAGTACAAGGCTGTGACTAAAGGTATCTGTGTGGAGTTTGTGTCGCCTCGAAATACATCGCGTCGGTGCCCCGAGTGCGGGCATACGAGTAAAGGAAATCGTGTGAAACAAGCAATATTCGAGTGTGAGTCATGTGGTGCAACTCAGAACGCGGATTACGTGGGTGCAAAAAACGTCGGATGGCGGTTTGTCCGCCGGGGCCTACAGTCGTCTCGGCGGATGGGCGACAGTCAACTCGCCCTGAAGTCAGGAACAGTGGCACCCGATCGGGGATTTGTCCCGTCCGACTGATTGTCGGCAAGGGCTGAGTTCACTGACAAGCCTCGTGCCACCGCGCGCGAGACAGTTGACTTCCCATCCGGCCCGCAAGTGCTCGTTGGGCCCGACCGTTCCTGCGAAGTTTCAAACCGGTTCCTTTAGGGGTCCGTGTGTCGAGAACGCGGATATGAGCAACAGCGAATCACGATTTGCGGACACACTCGAACCACTCGGGACCGCCGTCGGTGGGCTGCTCGTGTTGATCGGGATCGGGACCATCGTCGGGATGCCGTGGGCGACCAACGGCGATATGGCGGCATCGGTTGTCCAGCTACTCGGTGTTCTGGCGACGATGGGCGTCGGTGCAGGGCTGATCTGGTTGAGCCGCCAAACGGAGTAGAAAAGCGCTTCTTCGGGTATCCATACTACCGGCTGTACCATTTCGAAATGATCCGTCACCTCCGGGTGGCGAATATCTCGACAAACGTACAGCCGGCAGTATCAGTCTCTGACTGGCAGGTACGCCGTCGAGAGGAGGATCAGACCCGCGAGCAGGCTGATGATGACGACGGCCCAGAGACCAGCCTTGCGCTCGTTGTACTTGCTGATGCGGTCCTGATCAGCTTGGTAGGCCTCGTAATTCTCGGTGGTGTTTTCAAGAATCTTCACCGACGACCCGCTCGGGAAGTGCGCCAGGAACGTCTCGTTGTTCAACTCGACCGTGCTTCCCTCAGAGAGATCTCTGGTGAACGTCTTCTGACCCTCCCAGGTCAGCACGATTTCGGCGGTCGTGACGTTGACGGTCGTCTCGTTGCCCTGGTAGCTGAGCGTGCCATCATCTTCGACGGTCTTGACCTCGGGGTCGGGGAGGTATTCGCTCAGCGGGGCCGTCGAGCCGTTCCGATACTGGACGAACTGCGTGCCGTCGGGGTTCGTCCCGAGGTTGTTCTCCACCTCGGTGTCGAGCACGAGCAGTCGCGTGACGTTCTGTTGTTCGACCATGTCGGCCGAGGTGGGGTCAGTCACGTTAGGGATCAGGACCCGGTACTCGCTGCCCCAGGAGAGCGTCGCTTCGTCTGCGGAGACTCCGGTGAGCGTCGCGCCGGGGATCGGCTGGCCCTCGACCGTCACCGTGACTGTGCCACCGCGTTCGACGGTCGAAACCATCGACCGGTTGGCTGTATTCACCAGCCGCATCGTCGGTGGATCGGCGCTGACGTTCGTCAGGACCTGGTGTTCGCTGCCGTCGAACGCGACAGTCGATCCGTTTTCGAGCGCTCGTGATTCGACCTGCTGTCTCTCCCAGGAGACGTCTTGCCAGGAGACCGTCGAATTGTTGGTGAGCGTCGCCGAATATTCCGCGTCGGCTTTACTCCACGTCAGACTGCCTGAGCCGTTGCTGATCGAGTCGACTGTGTAGGTCCGATCATCGACGGTGAGCTCGTCGTCGACCGCGTAGGTCTCGCCGTCCAGGTCGACCTGGGGACGCTCCGCCATCCCAAGATAGGCGTACGCGCCCGCGCTGATGACCATGAAGAGGACGAAATAGGCCGCCGCAGCGCGTCGTTGCATGTTCGTGTCGTCGGAAGCGGCGGCCTATAACCGTTACCTTTCGGTGCTGAAATTACTCTCCGCGCCCGCCGCCCGCGACGAGCGTTTCGACGTCCGCTGCAGTCGGCAACCCGTCCATCGCTCCCGTGGCCGTCGTCGCGAGGCCGCCGACCGCACTGGCGTACTGGAGCGCCTTCGCCAGTCCCACGTGTTGGAGTCCCAGCGCGGCGATCGTCCCATTCGATCAACGCCTCGCGGACACCTTCCTCGGTCAGGACCGACGCGAGGTGTTCGCCGAACGGGTCGTCGCCGAGTCGCGTCCACAGTAGCGGTGCGTGACCCAGTCGAGACAGTGCCACGGCGACGTTGGCCGGTGCGCCGCCGGCCTCCCGCTGCAGTGTCTCGGCTTCGTTGATCGGCACCTCGCTCGTCGGAAACAGGTCGATCAGTGTCTCACCGGCGACGAGTACGCGCGCGTCGTCCATAGCCGTCCTCTTCGACGAGGTCGAAAATAGGCGTTGTCACAGTCCACTGACGAAAATCGCGAGCGACTCGCTGATGTCCCGACTCCGACTGATACGAACCTCTTCGACCCACTTGACCCACTGGTAACCCCGACGGCCGGGGGCGACGAGCCGCAGTGGGAAGCCGTGGCCGTGGGTGAGCCGCTCGCCGTCGACGTGGGTCGCCAGCAGGGCGTCGCGGGCGTCGTCGATCGGGAGGCTCCACTTGTAGCCGGTCACCGAGCGGAACTGGACCCAGCCGGCGTCGCCCCGAACCCCGGCCGCATCGAGGAGGTCGGCGACGGCCAGCCCCTGCCAGTCGCGCTCGGCGTACCAGCCGCTGGTGCAATCGAGCAGGGCGCGGGTCTCGCTCTCGGGAGCAAGGTCGTCGGCGTCCAGCGAGAATGGCTCGTCGACTCGCCCTCGGACGCGTAGCGACCAGGTGTCGAGGTCGACCTGGTCGGGGTCGTCGGCGACCCACATGGTCACGGGAAAGTCGTTGCCAGACTCACCTTCGACCGGGCGTGAGCCGGTAAATCGCCGCCGCGCACCGGCGGTTTCGAGGGCACGGTTGAGCGACTGCTGGGCCCGCCAGACGACCGCGCCGCCGACGAGCAGCCCGCTCACCTGCAGGGCTGTCCGGCGGTCGGTCACCGTCTCCCGATCGGGGAGCGCGAAACGTCGCCGGAGGTGCAGCAAGAGAACCGGCACGATCAGCAGTCCCAGCGCGATGTGGACGTTGAGCAGCCCCCAGAATCCCAGATCGAGTTCGAGCCCGATCACCCACGCGAGCCCGGTCGCGAGCGCGGCAAGCGCGAGGGCGGCCAGCACCAGCGAGGTCCAGACGCCGGTCGGTTTCGCCCGGACACGGCGGCGTACCCGCCAGAGTTTCAGCGCGACGAATCCGACGAGCGTCACGCCGACGACGCCGTGGGTAACGTACACCCACGCAGTGCTCGGCGTGGCCGCAAACATGCTCGCGACGCCCGTCGCAAGCAGGACGACGATGGACACGAGAATCCCCAGGTCGACAACCCGGGCGGGCGGCGTCACGGCGTCGAGTCGTCCCATTGTCGGTGTTTCGGACTCCATGTGCTTGACTGGCAGGGTCAGATGCTGTGAGGGTCTGGACAAACACCGATATGGCCGCGAGCGCGTTTCATCGCGCGAAGCCGGGGAAGGGCAGGCTTGCTGTGCGGAGCGGTGCTGTGTGGAAGCAGTGCTGTGCGGAGGCGGTGCTGTGCAGTCGTGGCCAGCATACGGCGATGAAGTCGCCGTTTCCCCGGAATCGCCCTCACAAGGCGATTCTGACCTTTTTCCCACGTTTTTGCGCGGGTTGCGGGCCACTGGCCCGCAACCGAATGACGTTGCGTGGGAGACGGCGACACCGTCTCCATTCGAGGCGGTGAAACCGCCTCGCAGCCGCAACGCTGTGCCCGCAGCGCGCTTTGTAGAGCGCGCGAGGACACCCGAGGAGCAAAAAGTGGTGCCGTCTTGCGCTCGTCTGACGGGTGATTTTGTAGGGAGAGCCCGTTTGGCCGGGTATGACGAGTCTCGGGGAGGCCTACGGGGACGACCGCTGGAACGGCCGTGATCCGCGCTGGATTGCGATCGGCGCGGGGTCATTCGTCGTCGGTGTCGTCGCCCTCGTGCTGGCGATCGCGACCGTCGCGACGCCGCTCGGTGACGCCCTCGGACTCACTGGAACCTACGAAGCCCGCGAGCCGGCCGGGATCCTCGCCGGACTGGGCGTTCCCGCGATGTTGCTCGGCGTGGTCGCTGTCCTGCCGTCGAGTCGTCGCCAGGGCGTCGGCGTCGTCGTCGGCGCGCTGTGCTGCCTGGCGGGTGTCACGCTGTTTCAGCACGCCTACCCGTGGATGTGGCCGCCCGCTGAACCGTCGCTGGCCTTCGAGACGTCGATGACCTATTTTGCTGGTGCTGTGCTGGCGTTCGGCTCGGTCTTTTCGACAGTGGCGAGCTACCGGATCCGGAACAATCCTCAGGGGACGGTTCGGATGGAGCTGAAACGCCAGGGTGAGACGAAGACGGTCACGGTTTCGCGGGATCAGTACCGCGAGTACAAGCAGGCGATGCGCGGTGACGGCGGCGAGCAGACGCAGGTTATTCAGGAGATCGAGTCACGATTTGAGGAGTAGCGAGACTCCGACCGAAAGGAGGAGTCTCGAAGTGGCGAGCGGGAGCGAAGCGACACGCGAGTAGCGCGGTTCCGAACAGCGTACGGAACCGTGACTGCGAGCAGCGGGGCTGGGAGCGATCAGCATCCACTGTCGCGACCGTCGGGTTTATTCGAGCGCGCACGCAACCGAGCACCGATGAAGCCGCTGCACGCGCGCTACCCGTTCATGCAGGCGGCCAGGGACGCCGTCGACGCCGCCGAGATCGATCTGGCGACGGTCGTCCAGCGTGGCGATCCAGCCGTCGAGCGGGGGCTCGCCCGCGTCGAAGCAGCCCTCGAAGACGGGACCGTCGGCGATCCACACCGCCAGACGCGCGTGGAGCTACTCTCCTATCCCATCGCCCGCGTGCTCGTCTCGATCGTCGACGAAGCTGTACTCACGCGGTCGTACGCTCGCGCGGAGGCTGCGAGCGCCCACGACCGGTTCACCGAGGAGCTGGCCTCGACCACAGAACTAAAATCGACAAGTGGCGACTCGCTCAGCCTCCGTGACCTGCTCGCGGAGTTCGACCTGCTTGGGCACGTTCGCGCGGAAGACGGGCCGCTCGAGGGGGCAGCGCAGTACTGGATCGAGGTCGGGGCGTATCTCGAACTGGCGGCCGGCCAGTGGGGCGACGAGTGGCGGCTGGTCAATCGCACGCTCACTGGTGGCGAGGTCCCGGTCGATCACGACGAATTGCTCGTCCTGTGTCGGCGCGCCGTCGAGCGTCGCGTCGAGTCGGGACTGCCCCTGACCGTGCCGGACGTCATCGCCGACCCACTGGAGGAGGAGGTCGCACGGTTGCGGGAGACGCTCGCGGAGCTCGATCTGACGCGGGATATCGACACCGTCGTCCCGGATTTGTTCCCACCGTGTATGCGAGCGCTGCTGGACAAGATTCAGAAGGGTGAGCATCTCGAACATCACTCGCGCTTTGCGATCACGGCCTTCCTGACGTCGATCGGGATGACGACGGACGAGATCGTCGAACTCTACGAGATCAATCCCGGGTTCGGCGAGGAGATGACGCGCTATCAGACCGATCACATCCGTGGCGACACCAGTCCCACCGAATACTCGACACCGTCGTGCGCGACGATGCAGTCCTACGGCGACTGTGTCAACATGGACGATCGGTGTGAGCGAATCTCACATCCGATGGCCTACTACGAGGACGCGCTGGACGAGACTGACGACGAAGAAGTCACCGACTGGCGTGAGGCCCAGGAAGGATAACGGCTGCCACTCTCAGGAATTTTGACGCGCCAGATACAGCCCGGCGAGTGCCATCACGACGACGAACAGCACGAGCGCCCCGACCAGCGGCAGCGCCCCGTCGGCGGCGATACTGTCGTCGGTCCCGTACATCGAGCCGACGACCGCCAGCGCAGCGACGAATAGTCCGACGGATCCGAGGGCGATCCCGATCTCGACGACGTCTGAACGCTCCATTACCGGGAGAATCTGACGCGCCACCGGAAAAGCGTGTCGAAGCGCTCGGTCGCCGCCCCGTGGTGCGATTGCCTCTCTCTGACCGAGTGATTTACCCGTCTAGAAGACCCACGTTTCAACTGGACACTGTCGTGAAATCAGCCGTGTCCGATGTGCTATGCCCGATCCATTCCCGATCCCCTCCAGCAGAAAGACTGCACTCGCACCCGACCCGAGGACGATGGACGAGCGGGCGGCCCGCGCCTGGACCGAACGGATGGCCGTCCGCCCGCTCGGCGGTGGCCACTACGCCGTCGACAGTCAGAGCGGCGCGACGTACGTCGTCGATCTTCCACACGGTCGGTGTACCTGCCCCGATCACGAGATCCGCCACGAGCGGTGCAAACACCTCCGCAGAGTCGCTATCGAAGTGACCAGCCACCGCGTTCCGCCGCCTGGAAAGCGACGGGCGACCTGCCCACAGTGTGGCGTCGAGACGTTCGTTCCCGAAGATTCGGACGAGCCCGCGCTCTGTGGCGCGTGTACGTTCGAACCCGGCGACGTGGTGCTCGACCGCGAGACGGGCGACCGGCTTGTCGTCGCCGGCGTCAATGCCGAGCGTGCCGACGAGTACGTCGTCGAGAGCGCCGGCTGCACCGTTTCGGAGTACGAGACGAACGCTGGCTATCCCGGTGACGACCTCGTCGTCGAGGCGAGCTACCTCGGTGATACGGTTCGGCGGGAGACGCCCCGTGTCTACGGGTTCCCCCATTCGCGGCTGGCCAAGACGGACGAGCGACTGCTGGACAGCTGACGGCGAGACGTGGAGCGGCGGCTCCGAAGTTGCGTCCCGAAAAGGTTCACTATCAGCCATTGCGACGAGAATGACTTAAAGAGACTGTTGGATGGTTGTCATTTATTCCAACATCGCCGCGGCCTCGTCGATGTCGAGATCGCCGCGCTCGAACGCCGAGAGCACGTCTAACACGCTCTGGTCCGGTCCGTCGTCCTCGTCCTGCAGGTCGTCCAGGGTCACCTTCTCGGAGTGGCCGACGAACTCCTCGAAGTCGACACCGTCGGCGAGGGCAGTCTCCTTTTTGACTCGATAGTTCCCGCCGTCGGTCGTGTAGAGGTCGCCCGGGTGGAAGAAGTACCAGTCCTCCCGGTCGAAGCGCACGCCGACGCGGGGTTTCGCCCCGAAATTCTGGGAGAAGTAGACGAGGGCTTCAATCTCCTCGCCCGAGAGATAGATCGGGTCGCCGGCGCTGGATTTGGCCTCGACCGCGTAGAAGTCGCCGCCGTCGCCCGCCAGCACGTCCGGGAGTTCGCGCTCGGTCGCGCTGCCGCTCGCAGGTGCACGCATGACGGCGAATCCCGCCTCGTCCAGCGCGTTGACGAGTTCGCGCTCCCGCCGGTCGCCCTTCTGGTTCGAAACTACCATTAGCTCTCTGTCGGCACGCCCCGGTGTTAAGGCCTACTCCCGAGCACGCACCCCGACCGTGTGAGTGGGTGTGTGGCATCGTGCCGTGCGACCAGAAGGTATTTGACTAACTGGTCAGTCAGTACTGATACGTTCACAATGGTCCCCGGAGTCGTGGCTCGCGCGGTCGTGCGAGCGAGCAGGCAGGTGAGAGTTCGATGAGCGTTGCGACTCGCCTGGGAACGTTCCGCGATCGCGTCGGAGAGGTGTTCAAGGATCCGGACGATCTTGATCTGACCAGCGGTGGGATCGCCTGGCCGTTGTTTTACCTGTCGCTGCCGATCATCGTCACGAACCTGCTGCAGACGGCCTACAACCTGACGGACACCTTCTGGGTCGGCCGATATAGCACGGCGGCGCTGACGGCGATCACCTTCTCGTTCCCCCTCGTCTTTCTGATGTTCGCGATGGCGATGGGGTTAGCCATCGCCGGGAGCGTCCTGGTCGCTCAGAATATCGGGGCCGACGACCCCAAACAGGCGGAGTTTGCGGCCTCTCAAACTGTGCTGTTCTCGCTGGTCGTCTCCTCGGTGCTCGGGCTGGCGGGATACGCCGTCATCGAGCCGGTCCTCCAGTGGCTCGGCGCGACCGGCACGGTCGCGGTGCTCGCGGCCGAATACATGCGGATCATCGCGCTGGGAATGCCCTTCATGTTCGGCTTCGCGGTGTTCATCTCGCTGATGCGGGGCTACGGCGATACCGTCACACCGATGCTCGTCATGCTGGGCTCGGTCGTGCTCAATATCGCCGTCGACCCGTTCCTGATCTTCGGCTGGGGGCCGTTCCCCCAGTTGGGCATCGAGGGGGCGGCCATCGCGACGGTCGCCTCACGCGGGCTGGCCATGGCGGTCGGGCTGGCGATCATGTTCCGGGGCAGCTACGGCGTCCAGATCCACCTTCGGCAGATGGTGCCCGACTTCGACTACTGGGCGAAACTGTTGCGCGTCGGTGTCCCCGGCTCCGTCGAGGTCACCGGACGGGCGCTGTCGGTGACGATAACGCTGTTCATCCTCGGGCAGGTCGGGGCCTTCGCTGACGGCATCATCGCCGGGTTCGGCGTCGTCGCCCGGATCAACTCCATCGTCTTTCTGCCCGCGATCGCTGTCTCCCAGGGTGTCGAGACGATGACCGGCCAGAACGTCGGCGCCGACCGTGAGGACCGTGCCGAGACCACCAACAACTTCGCCGCGAAGGTGCTGTTCGTGGGCCTGGCAGCGATGGGTGTGATCGCGTTCGTCTTCGCCGAACCGATCGTCGGCGTCTTCACCAGCGATCCGAAGGTGATCGAACCCGGTGCAGCGTTCCTGCGCTACGGGGCACCCTCGTTCGGGTTCATCGGCATCATGCGAGCGTACGTCGGCGGGTTCCGGGGCACTGGTGGGACGCTCACCGCCGCGATGATCACGATCGTCATGCTGTGGTTCGTCCGCATCCCGATCGCCTGGTACGGTGCCAGCACCGTCGGCGAGACTGGTGTCTGGGCAGCGTTCGCCATCTCGAACGTTGTCGGCGCCGTCATCGCGCTCTTCTGGTTCCAGACCGGGCGCTGGAAGTCTCGCGACATCACCTCGGAGTCGGTCACGACCGGCGCAGCTGAGCCGACCGACGACTGATCAGGCCGGCATGGTCGTCGTCAGTCCGATGTGGTCGAATCCGTCGACGTCGGTCTCTTGGGCACTGGGCAACCGTATCCGGACGGTGGTTCCCCGTGGATCGTTCTCCTCGAAGTCGATCTCACCGTCGGAGTGTTCGACGACCCAGACGGTCGTCCAGAGGCCGAGACCGCTCGTATGCTCGAGCTTCGTTTCCGACCCCTGATCGAGGACCTGGAGTTCGTGTGCAGGGATTCCCGGCCCGTTGTCAGCGATCACGAGTTCGGTGTCGGCGGCGTTCCGGTCGACCGAAATCGTGACCTGCGGATTCGCCGCATCGTTGTGTTTGGCTGCGTTCTCCAGTAGATTCGCGACTGCGGCGTCGAGTGACGGGGCCGCCTCGACGGGGATCTGCTCGGGCAGTTCGATCGAGAGCTGGATGTCGGGATAGCGCTGACCGAGCGCGGCCAGTTCGCGCTCCAGGACGACTCTGAGGTCGATCGTCTGGTGGTCGTCCTCGGCTCCCATTAACGATTCCAGCGTCCGGGCTTTGTCGCTCTGGGCGACCAGGTTCTGTGCCACGTCGGCGATCGTCTCGGCGTCGCGAGCGTCGACACCTGTGTTCCGGTTGGCGATGAGTTCGGCACGCCCCTGGACGACGTTGAGATCGTTTCGAACGTTGTGTCTGAGGACCCGATTCATGACCATCAGGCGCTCGTTAGAGTGTCTGAGACGGTCGTTCAATCGTTCCGTCCGGTCTTTCGCGACGCGCCAGCGCTGACGGGCCCGGACGTGGCGAACGTCGTAGACGCCGAGCACGCTGCCCAGGAGCGCGCCGGTCGAACTCGCGCCCGCGAACCACCGCGGACCCAGCGGGAGCGATCCACCCTGGCTCTCGACGAGGACCCGCGCCAGAAATGCGAGGAGCAGAAAACTCGCCGTCCCGCCGGCACACCAGATCGCGAGCCGGGCCGTCGAGTCCGGCCCCCACGTCCGCCCGGCCCAGACACCGATCACGACCACTGCGGCCGCGAACACGAGCGACGTGACGCCGCCCGTCAGTACTGTCCAGACGTTCTCGTTCGACCAGAAGATATTCGTGAGATGGATCGTCCCGAGAACAACTCCGATACTGAGCATCAGCCCGACGCTCGCGACGCGACGAAGTCTCGAATCGGACCCCGTCAGTTCGTCGCTGGCCCCTCCTGTCATGTGTTCCCCTGGAAAGACCGAACAGTTAGGTATTTTCGTCGTTACGTCTGTCAATTGCATTCACATGTCGACAGTCGAACGCGGTGAGGGTCGTGTCGAAACCGCCCGACTGCGTTTCACTTTCACCCCGCCACCGAGAAGGCTTTAAGCCAGGCAGGACTGGTTGTTCCCAACGAATGCCATCGATGCAGTCCACACTGGGCGAGTCGGGGATCGCCGAGGAGTTGGCCGAGAGCCAGCGTCAGATCTCCATCGCCGAGTTCTTCGAGAAGAACAAGCACATGCTCGGGTTCGACTCGGGGGCCCGGGCGCTCGTCACAGCCGTCAAAGAAGGCGTCGACAACTCACTCGACGCCTGCGAGGAAGCCGACATCCTGCCCGATATCTACGTCGAGATCTCCGAAAAGAGAGACTACTACAAACTAGTCATTGAGGACAACGGCCCCGGGATCACCAAAGAACAGATCCCGAAAGTCTTCGGCAAACTGCTGTACGGCTCCCGGTTCCACAAGCGCGAGCAGAACCGTGGTCAGCAGGGGATTGGGATCTCCGCAGCCGTCCTCTACTCACAACTCACCAGCGGCAAGCCCGCGAAGATCACCTCCCGGACCAAGGGATCGAGCGAGGCCGAGTACTTCGAGTTGATCATCGACACCGACACCAACGAGCCCGAGATCGATGTCGAGGAGACGACGACCTGGGAGCGTCCCCACGGCACGCGGATCGAACTGGAGATGGAGGCCAACATGCGCGCCCGCCAGAGCCTCCACGAGTACATCGAGGAGACGGCTGTCGTCAATCCACACGCCCGCGTCGAGTTCGTCGAGCCCAGTCTCGACGCACCCCTGAAGTTCGAGCGCGCCGAGAACGCCGAACTCCCCGCTGAGACCGAGGAGATTCGACCCCATCCGCACGGCGTCGAACTCGGAACGCTGCTGAAGATGCTGGAAGCGACGGACTCCTATTCGATCTCAGGGTTCCTGCAGGAGGAGTTCACGCGGGTCGGCCAGAAGACCGCCGACAGCGTCCTCGACAGCTTCCGTGATCGCCACTTCGGCCGCGAGATGGCCTGGCGACCCCCACAGGTCCACGAGGAGGCAGATGTCGCGGCCGCGGTCCGTGCGGCGGTCTCGAACAAGGGCAAAGAGGCGACAAAGAGCTTCGCCGTTGCAGTTGAGGACGCAATCGACGACCGCGACCGTGTGGCTCATCACGAGGTTCGGGCCATCGTCGATGCGGAGGCCGACACCGTCGAAGCCGACTTCGACACGACCTTCGGTTCGACTGTGCGGGAGAAGGCCACCGAGGCCGCCTGGGACCAGCTTCTTGGGGATGGTGAAACCGATGCCGACCGCAAGGAGTCACTCACGTCGGATCTCTACCCGCTCGTGGACGAGGCCACGAGCACCCGGAAAGACGACGCCGTGCTCCAGGGCCTCTCCGAACGGCTGGCCGCGAAGTTCGTCAACAGCGAGGATACGCGCCACCGACTCACGCGGGACGATCTGGCCGACTACGTCGCCCGGGCCGCCGACGCGACCGAGGAGTACGACGACGCCACGTTCGGCGACACCGCGAGGGAAAACGTGGTCGAGACAATCTGGGACGTCATGGGTACGGTACCGGACGATCCGCCCACAGTCAGCTCGACCGCCGACGACCGGGACGCCGCCTCCGAACTGCTCGAAGCGATGCGCGAGACCGACATCATGTCGCCCCCGACCGGGTGTCTCGCGCCCATCACCGACGAACTCGTGCTCTCCGGCCTGCAAAAGGAGTTCGACGCGGACTTCTACGCCGCCGCGACTCGGGACGCCTCGGTCCACGGCGGCGACCCGTTCATCGTCGAGGCCGGCATCGCCTACGGTGGCGAACTCGAAGACGGCGGTACCGTCGACGTGATGCGATTTGCCAACCGCGTTCCCCTCGTGTATCAGCGCGGAGCCTGTGCGACGACCGACGTCGTCAAGTCGATCAACTGGCGCAACTACGGGCTTGACCAGCCCGGCGGCAGCGGCATCCCGAACGGGCCTGCGGTGGTCATGGTTCACGTCGCCTCGACGAACGTCCCTTTCACGAGCGAATCGAAAGACGCCGTCGCGAACGTCCCCGAAATCGAGAGTGAGATCGAACTCGCGATCCGCGAGGCCGCACGCGACCTCAAGAGCTACCTGAACAAGCGACGCTCGATGCAGCAGCGCCGGGAGAAACAGAACAAACTGGCGACGATCCTGCCGGAGATGGCCGAGAAACTGGCCTCGGTGACCGGCAACGACGAACCGGAGATCGACGAGGCGATGGCCCGGATCATGAACAACGTCCTGGTCGAGCGCACAGTCAATGGCGAGACGGCGACGGTAACCATCGAGAACAACTCCGACCGCAGTGCCGATCTCGAGGTGACGGAGATCGTCGGTGCAGAACCGCAGGACGTCAACGGTGCCAACGTCGTCGAGATGGACGGCGAGTGGTTCATCAAGTGGTCGCCCTCTGTGTCGAGTGGTGAGACCGCCGAACTCGAATATCGAGTCGATACGACAGCGCCCTCCGACATCTCCGTCGAGGGAGTCGAAGACGAGAAACTCACGGTCCAATCATGAGCACTGACAACGATATCAACTACGGCGAAGGTGACGCCCGCGAGCGCCTGCTCGCGCTGGCCGAACAGTTCTACAAGCAGTTCGAGGAGGGAGACGTTCCACAGTTGCAGGTCCCGACGCGGACCAAGAGCAACATCGAGTACGACGAGGACAGTGACGTCTGGGTCTACGGGGATCGCCACTCCACCCGGAGCGCCAAGACCGTCTCGGGGGCCCAGAAACTCCTGAAGGCCACCTACACGATCGACTTCCTCGCTCAGCAACTGGACGAAGATCGGTCCTCGACGCTGCGTGAGTTGTACTATCTCAGCGAATCCTGGGATCTGGACGAGGCGCAGTTCAACGATCAGGACGAGTCAAACCAGCTCGTCGAGGACCTGGAGATCGTCTCGGGGGCGACTCGTGAGGACTTCCACATGCGTCCCGAGGAATCGGGGGCAAAGGTGATGGGGCCGCTCCTGCTGCGCGAGCAGACCAACCGCGGCGACCGGGAGATACACTGCCAGGACGATGTCGGGCAGGGTGGCTACCAGATTCCGAACAATCCCGATACCATCGATTTCCTCGACCACGATGCCGAGTTCGTCCTCTGTGTGGAGACCGGTGGGATGCGCGATCGGCTCGTCGAGAACGGGTTCGACGAGGAGTACAACACCATCGTCGTCCACCTCGGCGGCCAGCCGGCACGGGCGACCCGTCGACTTATCAAGCGCTTTCACGACGAACTGGAACTACCGGTGACGGTCTTCACTGACGGCGACCCGTGGTCGTATCGGATCTACGGCTCGGTTGCGTACGGGTCGATCAAATCGGCGCACCTCTCGGAGTACCTGGCGACGCCCGAAGCGCGATTCATCGGCGTCCAGCCCGAGGACATCGTCGAGTACGACCTGCCGACCGATCCCCTGAGTGACTCGGACATCAACGCGCTGGAATCGGAACTCGAGGACCCCCGCTTCCAGACCGACTACTGGGAAGAACAGATCGAACTGCAACTCGATATCGGCAAGAAGTCCGAACAACAGGCCCTCGCATCCCACGGGCTGGACTTCGTGACTGAGACGTACCTGCCCGAGCGCCTCGAAGCGATGGGCATCCTGTAATTCTGGAGTGGTTCTGATCGGGGCGTGCACAACCGAATTTCATATGTGGCTCGCCCCCTTTCGGCCGGTATGACAAAGCGGCACATCTCGTTGCCTCCCTACGCCGAGCAGGGATTACGTGAGTTTATCGCCGAGGTCGACGAGCGACTCGCGAGCGACGAGGACACCTGCGACGTCGTCGAGGACGTCCTGATCGATCTCCACGGCGACCGCGAAGCCTACGAGCGCTGGCAAAGCGGTGAGTCGATCAGTCCCGCGGAGCGGGTCCGCCTCCAGGGGTACGATCCCTGTAACGCCACGCTCGAAAGCGAGTACTACGCCGAGAAAGACGAGGAAAAGTTCACGAGGTCGAAGTACCTCCAGTGGCTCTGGCGGCAGTTCGACGCCACGCCGATGGCCGACAACGTCGAGTTCGCGCTGCGCTTTCGCCGGATGCTCGCCGATCACCTCTTCGAATCCTGCGGTGAGAACTGCCGGTTCTTCAAGGACATCTCGTTCACCTACGGACACAACATCGAGGTCGGTGACAACGTCGTCATTCACGACGACGTCCACCTGGACGACCGCGGAAAGCTGACCATCGGCGACCGCGTCTCGATCAGCGACGACGCCCACGTCTACAGCCACGACCACGACGCCGTCGACCAGACTCAGGTCGACAACTATCAGACGATCATCGAGGACGACGTACGGCTCACCTACGATTCGATGGTTCGGGCCGGTGTCCGCGTGGGTGAGAACGCAGTCCTCGCCGCCAAGTCGATCGCCGGCAAGGACATTCCTGCCCACCATATCGCCGCCGGCACGCCCGCGAAATCTATCGCGATCAAAGAGGGCTGGGAATCGGTTGCCGACCCGGTCGAGAACGCCAATGTCGACCGCCGGGCAGAGCGACAGCTCGACGACGAGATACCCGACGACGTGCGCGTCTTCGACGAGTTCGAGCGCGACCTGCAGCCACCGGAGTGACGGTGTCACTCCGAGGTCACACTCACGCTGTTCGCGTGACCGCCGGATAACGAAAGCCCTTAATCGACGGCCGACCGACCAAATCTTGCGAGCCAGGATGGCCGAACGGTAAGGCGCACGCCTGGAAAGCGTGTTCCCTTTCGGGATTCTGGGTTCAAATCCCAGTCCTGGCGTTTTCTGCGACTGACTGCGAACGAGGAGCGAAAGCGACGAGTGAGTCAGCAGTTGTGAAACGCAGACGTCTGGGATTTGAGCAGAGAAGTCACAGCCAGCGCAGCGAACGGAGTGAGCGAGCAGGACTGTCTTCCCGTGTTCAAATCCCAGTCCCGGCGCTTTTTGCCGACACATCTCTTTCGACTGATAATAATATATTTTTCACCAAGACAAACAGTGATATGTGGCTGGGGGAAAGTACCTGGGGCGCACTGCAGTCACTCGCCCCGTGCTCAGCGACGAGCAGCAGGAAGCCCTCAACGAAACGATTGCCGAGTGGAAAACGGCCTGCAACATCAGTAGTCGGATCGGCTGGTCGGTTGGCGAGTCCGGCAAAATGAATCTACAGAGTCTCGTCTACGACGACCTTCGTGAGGAAACTCGACTCGGGAGCCAACACGCCATTCTGGCGATTCGACAGGCTGCAGATGCACTCTCGGGCGTTGAGGAGATCGACCAACTGGACGAGGACTATGAAATGTCGTGTCCCGATCACCTACTGCGGGGAACCGGGCGGGCAAGCAGTGTTGAACGACGTGACCGAGCGCCGCCAGCGCGAACAGCGTCTCCAGACCGAGCGCGATCAGTTCACCGCGCTGTTCGAGGCGATTCTACAGCCCGTCGTCCACATCCGCTTCGAGGACGGCGGGCCGCTCGTCGTCAACGCCAACGCCGCGTTCGAAGAGACGTTCGGTTACGACGCCGAGCGGATCCGCGGCGACTCGCTCAACGAGTATATCGTCCCGCCGGACCGGACACACGAGGCCCAACGGCTCGACCAGGAGTCGCTTCAGGACGGCGCAATCGACCGGGAAGTCACCCGCGACACCGTCGATGGGCTTCGGGACTTTCGGCTTCGGTCGGTCGCGTTCGAGACAGGCGAGGCGAAACGGGAAGCGATCGGGATGTACATCGACGTCACTGACCGAAACAAGCGCGAGCGCGCACTCCAGCGGAAAAACGAGCGCCTGGAGACGTTCGCCCACATCGGCAGTCACGACCTTCGCAACCCACTCAACGTCGTCACCGCCCGCCTCGAACTCGCCCGTGAGACTGGTGACGACGAGCACTTCGAGGCCGCCGAACGCGCGGCCGAGCGGATGGAAACGCTCGTCGAAGACCTCCTGACGCTGGCCCAACAGGGCGAAACTGTCGACGAGACGACTGCCATCGACCTCGGTGCCACAGTCGAATCAGCCTGGACGACCGTCGATATGGGCGCAGCGACGCTCGTCACCGAGAACGCGGTCGGCACAGTCCAGGCCGACGAGAGCCGTCTCATCGAGTTGTTCGAGAATTTCTTCAGAAATGCAACCGAACACGCCGGTGCGGACGCGACCGTCTGGGTCGGCCGGGAGGGCTGCCATCTCTACGTCGAGGACGACGGCCCGGGAATCCCCGAGAGCGAACGCGAGGACGTCTTCGAGATCGGCTACACCACCGCCGAGAACGGCACCGGCTACGGGCTGGCTATCGTCGAGGCCCACGGCTGGTCGATTGACGTCACCGAGGGTCGCGACGGTGGGGCGCGTTTTCAGATCCAGATTGAGTAGCCCTGGATCCGAGCCGGCCGTCGTGACATTCCACACTCCCGGCTGAACGACTCGCAGACGAGACTGCTCCCGAGCCGGCCGTCGTGACATTCATTCCACACTCCCGGCTGAGCAAGTCGCGCACAGTGGCGCTCCCGAGCCGGCCGTCGTGACATTCATTCCACTCCCGGTCGAATCACCACCCATGAACCACGACGAGTCCCGCGATCTGTACGACCGCGCGCTGTCGGTCATGCCGGGCGGCGTCAACTCCTCGGTCCGAGCAACTCGCCCGTACCCCTTCTTCGTCCAGAAAGGCGACGGCGGTCACGTGATCGACGCCGACGGCAACCGATATATCGACTTCGTGAACGGGTACGGCCCCTTACTGCTGGGTCACGACCTCCCCGAGCAGGTTCAGGCCGCGATCCAGCAGCGCGCCAGCGAGGGCCCGATGTACGGTGCGCCCACCGAAGTCGAGGTCGAACTCGCCGAATTCGTCGTTCGGCACGTCCCCAGCGTCGAGATGATTCGGTTCGTCAATTCGGGAACCGAGGCGACTGTCTCGGCCGTCCGCCTCGCCCGCGGCTATACTGGTCGGGACAAAATCGTCGTCATGCAGGGCGGCTACCACGGCGCTCAGGAGTCGACACTGGTCGAAGGCGAAGGCGATCACACCCACCCATCCAGCCCGGGCATCCCCGAGAGCTTCGCCGAGCACACGTTGACTGTGCCGTTCAACGACGAGAGCGCCGTCGAAGCGGTCTTCGAGGAACACGGCGACGACATCGCGGCGGTCCTCACCGAACCGATTCTGGGTAACTACGGCATCGTCCATCCCATCGAGGGCTATCACGAGACCCTGCGCGGACTCTGTGACGAGCATGGCTCGCTACTCATCTTCGACGAGGTCATCACTGGCTTTCGCGTCGGCGGCCTCCAGTGCGCCCAGGGGAAGTTCGGGATCGACCCGGACATTACGACGTTCGGCAAGATCGTCGGCGGTGGCTTCCCCGTGGGCGCGATCGGTGGCAAGAGCGAGATCATCGAACACTTCACCCCCGCGGGCGAGGTCTTCCAGTCCGGTACGTTCTCAGGGCATCCCGTGACGATGGCTGCCGGCCTCGAAACCCTCAGATATGCCGCGGAGAACGACGTCTACGACCACGTGAACGACCTCGGCGACCGAATGCGGTCGGGGATCACGGACATCCTCGAAGATCAGGCCCCCGAGTACACTGTCGTCGGCACCGACTCGATGTTCAAAGTGATCTTCACCCGCGAGGGCGAGTTCGGCGAGGGCCACTGCGAGGCCGGCTGCACGCAAAACCCGACCTGTCCGCGCTACGAGCACTGTCCCAAGAACGGGATGGACGTCAAACAGGCCGAAACCGAGCGCTGGGAACGACTGTTCTGGCCCGCGATGAAAGAGCAGGGTGTGTTCCTCACGCCTAATCAGTTCGAGTCACAGTTCGTCTCGGCCGCTCATACCGGCGAGGACATCGAGACGGCGCTGGAAGCCTACAAGGAGGCCCTGTAGGTCACTCGAACAGGTACTCGTCGGCGTTGCCCGTCGCGATCATCGCACCTGCGCCCATCACGAGCACCCCGACAGCCAGCAGTCCCGCTCCAACAAGCACGTTGCCCCCCACAGCGAGGGCTCCTGCTCCAGCGGCGACCGCAAGGAAACCGGCCGCGAGGACAATCGCGAACAGGATCGATCGTTGCTGACTGTTCTCGTCCGACCCGAACACTACTGCCTCGTCACGCTCTACCATATCCCTAGTATACGTAATATGGCACTTCAGTCTTGGGGGCCGAAATCTCACGTCGAGCGACACATTTTAGAGAAAACACCCTGAACAACCACCAGAGTGGTTCTCGATGGGGGCAAACACGGTTTTCGTGGACGGTGTGACTGGTGTTGGCGAGGTAGATAGCGACCGGGGAGTACGATGAGTCTGGTAGTCGAGATTGCGCTCAGCGGTTCGCCGATCGAGTTGACAACCGTCGCGGTCGAGTACCCTGACGTCACCGTCGAAATCGAACGCTTCCGGTGGGACGACGGGACGATCCACTGGTTTCTCTGGGTCAGTGGCGACCGGCTTGACCGCGTGACTGATGCGTTCGAAGCCCTCCCGAGTGCCGTCGAGGTGGGGCTGGTCAGCGGCGGCGCGAGTCGACGGTTGTACCGTGTGACGATGTCGGGGAAAGTCGACGACGTGCCGAGTGACGCCCTGCTCGACGGGGCGCTCGAGAGTGGACACGTCCGCCCCGGCTGTCTGCATCTGGTCGGTCACGTCTCTGGACGGGACGTACTCACGGGGCTCTGGCAGTTTCTCCGCACGAACGAGATCGACGTCGACGTGCTTCGACTCAGCCACACGACGGCTTCAGAGGATACCGGCCGTCTGACCGAATCCCAGTTCGAGGCGCTGGTGACTGCCTACGAGATGGGCTATTTCGACGAGTCTGAGCGTGTGACTCAGAACGAGGTGGCCACGGAACTCGGAATCTCGCGGTCGTCGTTCTCCGAACGCCTCCGCCGTGCCCAGCAACACCTCGTCGAGGAACAACTCGGTGTCGCGTAGTCGTATTTAAATAACCGCCGTTCGGCGGGGTTACGTTCAGTGTGCTGAGTAACCGAGCAATCGGTGTGGTGAGTCTCCGCTGGCGGTTCCGCCGCTGGCGAGGATCACCCCAGGAGGTCCTGACAGGGCCTCCACAGCCCGTCATCAGCCCCCTTTGACGCGGTGCACGGATACGAGCGACAGGCCCACGAGTCTGTCGTCTCGTCCTTTTCGGCAGGGCCGCGTTCGACACCACCTACTTCAGTGGTATTCGCCTGTCCGTACCCCCTCGCTTCATGAGCAATCAGTCTCCAGTCTGTCGGTTTCGCCGAACTGTAATCACTTTCACTCCGCCCGTCTGTGGTTCTCGCGTACGGCACTGCAGGGCCGACTCCGCTCTGACCGTGTTCCGCCCGTGCGCGACTGTCGTGAAAACGACCGTACCCCATCCCCTCGTTTCCGGATAGAACCGATAGACACCAGCAGGGTACCGACGCACCAGTGACACTTCCGCCGAGGTTTGCATAACCACTTTTTCCGCTCGTTCCCTTCGCTCTCTCGCGCAAAAACATGGGGAAAAAGACCGCATCCCACCCCCTCGTTTCCGGATAGAACCGATAGACACCAGCAGGGTACCGACGCACCAGTGACACTTCCGCCGAGGTTTGCTAAGGTTCTTGAGTGAGTACGCCCAACTCTGTCTCCACTGAATGGCCACCGCGGACAACACCGAACTCATCGACAGTTTCGAGGAGTTCTACCGGAACTACTACCGGAACGAGATCGGCGAACTCGCCCAGAAGTACCCGTCGGACAAGAAGTCGCTGTTCGTCGACTGGCAGGACCTCTACCGCTTCGACCCCGACCTTGCCGACGACTTCCGGAGCCAGCCCGAGCAGCTCAAAGAGTACGCCGAGGAAGCCCTTCGTCTGTACGACCTCCCTGTCGACGTCAAGCTCGGACAGGCTCACGTTCGCATCGTCAACCTGCCCGACGCGACCGATATCCGAAATATCCGCGCGGACCACCGCGGCTCGCTCATCAGCGTCCAGGGGATCGTCCGCAAGGCCACTGAAGTTCGCCCGAAAGTGACGACGGCGGCCTTCGAATGCCAGCGCTGCGGGACGCTCTCGCGAATCCCCCAATCGACCGGCGACTTCCAGGAACCCCACGAGTGCCAGGGCTGTGAACGCCAGGGGCCTTTCCGGATCAACTTCGACCAATCGGAGTTCATCGACGCCCAGAAGATTCGGGTGCAGGAGTCTCCCGAAGGCCTGCGCGGCGGTGAGACTCCCCAGTCCATCGACGTCAACATAGAGGACGACATCACCGGCGACGTCACCGCTGGCGATCACGTTCGCGTAACGGGCATCCTCAAACTCGACCAGCGCGAGCAGGGCAACGAGAAGACGCCCATGTTCGACACCTACATGACCGGCCTCAGCGTCGTGATCGAGGACGAACAGTTCGAGGACATGGAGATCACCGACGAGGACAAAAAGGAAATCGTCGAACTCTCGAACGAACCCGACATCTACGAGCAGATGGTCGGTGCCATCGCGCCCTCGATCTACGGCTACGAGGAGGAGAAACTCGCGATGGCCCTGCAACTGTTCTCGGGCGTCTCGAAGTCCCTGCCGGACGGCTCACGCATCCGGGGCGACCTGCACATGCTTCTGATAGGTGACCCGGGTACGGGGAAGTGTCTCAAAGGTAGCACAAGAGTCATGCTCTCTGACGGTACTGAAGCCCCGATCCGGGAAATTGTCGAGTCGAATCTCGACGATCCGAAGCCCGTTGACGACGGCGTGTGGGATTACGTGGACTTCGACGTTCCGTCACTCCACGCCGACGGCACTATTCGACAACAGCAGGCAACGAAGGTCTGGAAACGGGAAGCCCCCGAGAATCTGTATCGAATCTGCACCTCAACTGGGCGAGAGATAGAGGTCACGCCGTCCCATCCGTTGTTCGTCCGGTCGAACGGCTCGTTTCAGGCCGTCAAAGCCGAAGACCTAACCGTTGGAGTCTCTGTCGCAACTGCTCCCGAAGTGGCCACGGCTTCGTCTGTCGGCGGGGTCGTCG